>Ga0265798_10003217_pt1 | contig 23388 bp, 20 predicted proteins | sample P3T30metagenome_FD_192430 | JGI IMG/M metagenome (GOLD analysis project Ga0265798, IMG submission 192430) | Plant litter microbial communities from East Loma Ridge, Irvine, California - P3 T30 | ecosystem: Environmental > Terrestrial > Plant litter > Unclassified | place: USA: California... | reverse complement strand
TGCACTGTTTGAAGGAATATTCGGCCAAAAACGTGGAATGACCGCATGATGGGCGGGGATTCTAGCATTTAGTCGAGGGATGGTGTAGGAAGCTGTCGCGGAAGGGCCAAACAATGGCTGGGGAAGCTACTGGGGGAGCCGAAGCTCCCCCAAAGTGTGTGCTCTTTATTATTGTTTTGTCTTCGGGCTTCTTGTTTTTGTTGAGTGCCCATTCACGAGACCTTCGTCTGTGAAGCCTCCCAATCGGGAGTCAAGAGCAAACGGATTGCTTTGGTCGCTGCGTTGCAATGATCATTCGATCCAACCAGTTCAGGCGCTACCTGAGGGTAGTTTTTGTTGTTCTCAGCCTGGTTGCGGGGCAAGCCCCAAATACAACTCCTCTCCAAAAGAATCAGTTAGCTGCGCCTCCGCCGTGTTGTTCTTGTTATGCGTGAGTCGATTCGTATTGTTCTTGTTATGGGTGTCGTACTGCTTGTTGTTTTTCTTGTACTAAGCATATAGCAGAAGCTGTGCCAACTTTTGCAAAGGCCCATATTCCGGGGGGTTGACGGAAAAAGCAGTTTTTGTGGGCACAAAAAAACCGGGGCTTCGTTACCGTAAGACCCGGCTTTTGTTACGTTGAAGCGCTGAGGTAACAGTTTGCGCAAAGCCCGGAGCACCGCGTGCCAGAGCCTTGCGCAGGTTTCATGTCTCGCTGGCGACGCCCTTGCGACGCGGGATCCCCAGACGTTGGCGGCGTTCCCACAGACACTTGCGGCTGACACCCAGTTTGCGCGCCAGCTCGGTCTCGGTCATGTGGTCCTGATGCTCCAGAACGAAGTGCTGAAAGTAATCCTCCAGCGACAGGTCTTCGGTCGGTTCATTACCGCTTGAACCCGATCCGCCAGGCAGCGGCGCCAACCCCATGTATTCGTCGTCAGCCAGGCCGTCCAGTTCGATATCGATGCCAAGCAGGTCCGCGGTGATTTCCGGGTTCTCGCAGAGGATCACCGAACGCTCCACGGCGTTCTCGAGTTCACGCACGTTACCCGGCCAGCTGTAGTGACGGATGGCCTGTTCGGCATCCGGCGCAAACTTCAGGTCATCGCGGCCCACCTTGGCGCTCTGGCGTACCAGAAAGGCGCGGGCAATTTCGAGTATGTCGCTGCCCCGCTCGCGCAAGGCCGGAAGCTTCAGGGCGATGACATGCAGGCGGTAGAAAAGGTCTTCGCGGAACTCGCCGTTCTTGGCCAGGGTTTTCAGATCGCGGTGTGTCGCGGCAATCAGGCGAACATCAACCTTCTGCGATTGCACCGAACCTACCCGCCGAATCTCGCCTTCCTGCAGAACGCGCAACAGGCGCGCCTGAGCCTCGAGTGGCAACTCGCCAATTTCGTCGAGGAACAAGGTGCCGCCGTCCGCGGCTTCCACCAGGCCGGCACGGCCGGCGCTGGCACCGGTAAACGCGCCTTTCTCGTGGCCAAACAGCTCGGACTCGATCAGTGATTCCGGGATCGCCGCACAGTTGACGGAGATCATAGGTGCCTTGGCGCGGCGTGACAGGTTGTGCAGTGCGCGAGCGACCAGTTCTTTACCTGTCCCCGATTCGCCTTGGACCAGAACGTTGGAATCGGTGGGCGCCACTTTGCGGATCTTGCTGTAAAGATCCAGCATGGGTGCGCACGAGCCGATGATGCCAATCTCGCCATTGTTGTTTGGGCCTGCGCCTTTTTCTGCGCCGCTTGCCTTGGCCATGGCGCTGCGCTCGGCCTGCAGACTTTTCACGGTCTGGCGGTCGCGCAGAATGCGAGAAACGGCCTGGAGCATTTCGTCATGATCGAAAGGCTTGGCGATGTAATCCACGGCGCCCATCTTCATGGAATCGACCGCAGATCGCAGGCTGGCATAACTGGTCATGATCAGCACAGGCTTGCCTTCGCCCAGCTTGATCAGCTCAGTACCTGGCGCACCGGGCAGTCGCAGGTCGCTGACGATCAGGTCAAACGATGCGATGCTGAAACGTTCCTGAGCTTCCTGGACGGAGCCAGCTTCGCTGACTTCATACTGGTTGCGTTCAAGCAGGCGACGCAGGGCTGAGCGGATAATCGTTTCGTCTTCGACGATCAAAATATGCGGCATTGATTCAATTCTCTCGACGGTCTCAGTTCACGGTGGACGTCGCGTCGACATGGCGTGGCAAGGTCACCCTGATACGGGTGCCACGCTGTAGCTCGGGGTCGGCCGGGCTGTCGATAGTGATTTGTCCATAATGCTCTTCAACGATGGAATAGACCAGCGCGAGGCCCAGTCCTGTTCCTTCACCAGGGTCCTTTGTAGTGAAGAAGGGCTCGAACAATCGGTCCATGATTGCTTTGGGAATACCACTGCCTTCGTCTTCGACGATCAGATCCACAGTGTGTTCGGAGGCTTCGCTCTTGACCCTGACAGCGCTGCCCGGCTGGGAAGCATCGCGGGCGTTGGACAGCAGGTTGATCAGCACCTGGGCAAGCCGTTGCGGATCACCATCGACCCAGTGTTCCGGATTGCACAAGTTGTAGAACTGGACTTCGAAATTGCGTCGATTCAAGGCCAGCAGACCAATGGCATCTTGAGCCACTTCGGCCAGACAAACGGCTTCGTCACTGTTCTGGTGCGCGCCCGCATGGGCAAAACTCATCAGCGACTGAACGATGCGTGACACGCGCTTGGTCTGCTCAAGGATCTGGCTGCTGATTTCTTTCAGCTCGTCATCCTCCTCACGTTCTTCGCGCAGATTCTGTGCCAGGCAGGCAATGCCGGTGATCGGGTTGCCGATCTCGTGTGCGACACCGGCTGCCAATCGACCGATGCTTGCCAGACGCTCGGAGTGCACCAGTTTGTCTTCCAGCATCTGCGTGTCGGTCAGGTCTTCGACCAACACCACCAGCCCACTGTTGCCCGGGGCAAGCGGCTCGTCGATGGCGGCCTTGTGCAGGTTGAGCCAACGGGTCTGGCCGTCCAGCCCGAGTCTCTGTTTGTGCAGATGCTCATCAGGTACGGTGATGAAACCGGTCAGCAGACCTTTCCATGGCTCAGCGATGGTTTCCAGGCGTGAGCCGACCACTCGCTGCGCGATGATGCCGGTCAGCTCTTCCATGGCCCGGTTCCACATCAGGATCTCCTGATCTTCGGCCAGCGAGCACACACCCATAGGCAACTCTTGCAGGGTCTGACGATGGTAGCGGCGCAAAGCGTCGAGTTCAGCGGCAAGGCCGGTCAGGCGCGAGTGGTAATCTTCAAGCCGGCTTTCGATGAAGTGAATGTCTTCGGTGACGTACTTTTCGCTGCCGGACTTGTACGGCAGAAACGTTTCAACCATGTCCTGCGCAACGCTTGGACCCATAAGCCCTGAAAGGTTCGCTTCTATCCGGTCACGCAGACGACGCAAAGCGTAGGGCCGGCGCTCGTCGAAGGGCAGGTAGAGGTCGCGCAAGGCCTGTTCGACTTCCTTTTGCGCAGCTTTTGCGCCCAGCGGCTTGGCCAGTTGCGTGGCGAACTCCTGAGGCGACACGGCATGCAGCTCGCGGCGCTGCGGGCGGCGTACGTTATCCACGGCACAGGCTTCCGCGGCGCTGACTTCTTCGGGGCTGGCGTTGGTGAACAGCGATATCAGTGTGAACAGCAGCACGTTGGCAGCCAGCGAAGCGATGGCTGCCATGTGCCAACTGGTGTCATCCAGCACATAAATCATGTTCAGCAGCGGAATGTAGAAGCCCTGCAGATTGCCGACCAGTGGCAGCAGCATGCTGACTACCCACACGGCAATCCCGGCAAGCAATCCGGCGATGAAGCCACGCCGGTTGGCGGTTGGCCAATAGAGTACCGACAACACGCCAGGCAGGAATTGCAGTGTGGCCACAAAGGCAACGATGCCCAGGTTGGCCAGGTCCTGCTGGGCGCCCAGCAACAGATAGAAACCGTAGCCAGCGGCAATGATTGCGACGATCAGGCCGCGCCGGGTCCACTTCAGCCAGCGATAAATATTGCCTTCGGCCGGGGGTTGATACAGCGGCAATACCAGGTGGTTGAGTGCCATGCCCGACAGCGCGAGGGTGGTAACAATGATCAACCCGCTGGCTGCCGACAGCCCGCCAACGTAGGCGAGCAGTGCCAGCGATTTGCTGTTGGCGGCGATGCCGATACCCAGCGTGAAGTATTCAGGGCTGGTCGTGGCACCTAGCTTGAGCCCGGCCCAGAGGATCAGCGGCACGGCGAGGCTGATCAACAGCAGGAACAATGGCAGTCCCCAACTGGCGCTGACCAGTGAGCGCGGGTTGAGGTTCTCGGTAAAGGTCATATGGTACATGTGCGGCATGACGATGGCTGAGGCGAAAAACACCAGCAGCAGTGTTCGCCACGGGCCTTCCTGCAGCGGAGTGTGCAGCGAGGCGAGGGCGGTCTGGTTCTGCAGCAGCCATTGCTCCAACTGCTGCGGGCCATCGAAAACCCCATACAGGGCGTAAAGCCCTATGCCACCGAGTGCGATCAGTTTGACGAGTGATTCGAAAGCGATGGCGAACACCAGCCCCTCGTGCTTTTCACGCGTCGCAATGTGGCGGGAGCCAAAGAAAATGGTGAACAAGGTGATCAGTACGCAAAACGCCACCGCCACCCGGTCTTGCACCGGTTCGCGCGTCAGGATGCCAATGGAGTCGGCCACGGCCTGAATCTGTAGCGCCAGCAGCGGCAGCACGCCAATGAGCATGAACACCGTGGTAAGCGCACCTGCCCAGGTGCTTCGGAAGCGGAAGGCGAACAGATCGGCCAGCGATGAAAGCTGGTAGGTGCGGGTGATCTTCAGAATCGGATAAAGCAGTACCGGAGCCAGCAAAAAGGCTCCAGAAACCCCCAGGTAGCTGGAGAGAAAGCCATACCCGTACTGATACGCCAGGCCAACGGTGCCGTAGAACGCCCATGCGCTGGCGTAAACGCCGAGCGACAGGGTGTAGGTCAAAGGGTGGCGAATGATTGCGCGCGGGATCAGGCCGCGTTCGCTGACCCATGCCACGCCGAACAGCACCAGCAGGTAGGCGGCGCTGACCAGCAGCATCTGCGTCAGGCTAAAGCTCATCGGCATCTCGCTGGCTTTGCAGTATGAACGTCACCACGATCAGGATCAGCCACAGCATGTAGGGCCTGTACCAGGCGCCGGTCGCGTCGATCCACCAATCCATGATGGCAGGGGAGAAAAGGTAAATACCTACCACCAGGAGCAAAACCAACCGGTATATGTACATCTGGTCTCCCTGAGCTGGTAGATGAGGAGCGGCATGTTAACGGATGCCGGGCAACCTGCAAGTGTCCTTGAACGGCAGTTTTTCATAACTGCGCTGTAACCGCTCTGGATCAGTCTATCCGGGCTTCTTCAATGTTGCGTAGCCGGGGGATCAGGTCGGCGTTCCAGTGCTGGATGCCCCTGGTCAGGACATCCTGCGGAGTGGCCTCGGCCAATTGCGGCTCTGTCGGTTGACCCAGCGCTCTCAAGGCTCGCAACAGCAGCGGTGTAGCCTGATCGGCAGGCAACGGTGGCGAGCGATAGGACTTGCCGAGTTTATGGCCATCAGGCTGAGTGATCAGCGGCACATGCAGGTAGCGCGGCTGAGGGAGGCCCAGCAGCTCCTGCAAGTAAAGCTGGCGAGGTGTCGAGTCCAGCAGGTCGGCACCGCGCACAATGTCGGTAACGCCTTGCCAGGCATCATCAATGACCACCGCCAGTTGATAGGCATACAGGCCGTCGCGACGCCGTATCACGAAGTCTCCACTTTCGCGCCCAAGGTGCATGTGGAACGTGCCCTGAACGCGGTCCTCGAACCGGTATTCGAGTTCAGGGACGCGAATCCGGATGGCTGCATTCTCGGGCGAGTGTCCCAGGTTGCGGCAGAAGCCCGGATAGATACCGTTAAACTCTTCAAGCTGTTTGCGCGAGCAGGTGCAGGCATAAGCCAGTCCATGATTGAACCAGCGTTGCAGCACCTCTGCATAGGCAGCGTGGCGGTCGCTTTGCCGGACCAGATCGTCATCCCACTCGAAGCCATACTGTTCCAGCGTGTGCAGGATCGCCGCCTGGGCACCAGCAACTTCGCGGGGAGGATCAAGGTCTTCCATGCGCATCAGCCATTTTCCGCCCGCCGCTCGGGCATCCAGATAGGAGGCGAGGGCGGCGACCAGTGAGCCAAAGTGCAGGTAACCACTGGGCGTTGGCGCAAAGCGCCCGATGTAGGCAGGTTTTTTCATGGGCAGGATGTTACTGGCGGTGAGCTTTGCGGGGCAAGCGCTACCCGGTTCTGCCCTTGTGTCGATCGTTTGATAAATGAAGCGCAAAAAACAAAAAAGACGCCGAAGCGTCTTTTTTCATTCAAGGCGGGCCCCAGGTCATTTACCGACCTGTTTTTCCTTGATTTCAGCAAGCGTTTTGCAGTCGATGCAAAGGTCAGCGGTCGGGCGCGCTTCAAGACGGCGGATGCCGATCTCGACGCCGCAGGATTCACACCAGCCATATTCTTCGTCGAGGATCAGTTGCAGCGTCTTGTCGATCTTCTTGATCAACTTGCGCTCGCGGTCACGGGCACGAAGTTCCAGGCTGAACTCTTCTTCCTGGCTGGCGCGATCCGCCGGGTCAGGAAAGTTCGCTGCCTCGTCCTTCATGTGGTCTACCGTACGGTCGACCTCTTGCATCAAGTCCTGTTTCCACTTGTTCAGGATCTTGGTGAAGTGCGCGCGCATCGGCTCGCTCATGTACTCTTCGCCCTTCGTTGCCACGTAGGGTTCAAAGCCGCTGATTAGATGGTTCTGTTGCTTTTCTGGGGTGGGCATGTATGGACCGCCTCTCACTCTTCTAATCTATTGCGCAGGATTGTTCCATCACCGACACCCGTCGGCCCTGCAGCTGCAAGCGGGCGAACTTACCAGATCAAATCAGACTGCGCTACTCCCGGTTGTCGAGCATGACGACCCCGTCTGCTTGCAGAGACGAGCCGTAACGAAACCGGTACTCACCTAAATGAACTCTAGTCTTTGTGCGCCGTCGTAGCTTTCTTTTATTCAGGATTTTGCGACACGGGCGGCGGGTTGATTAAAACGCGCCGTCCGGCATGGCGTTGGTTAGAATCATGCTCCGTTTTGACGACAATCCTGCTTCCCACGCCTGCTTGAATAAAGGAAACCCAATGGCCCAGCCCTACAGTGCGCGCAGCCGCGCCATCGAACCTTTTCATGTGATGGCGTTGCTGGCGCGGGCCAATGAGCTTCAGGCCGCAGGCCACGATGTCATCCACCTTGAAATTGGCGAGCCTGACTTCACCACGGCAGCGCCCATTGTGGCGGCCGGTCAGGCTGCACTGGCCGACGGCAAGACTCGTTACACGGCGGCCCGCGGGCTACCGCAATTGCGCGAGGCGATAGCCGGTTTCTACGACCAGCGATATGGCGTTGATGTTGATCCGGAACGGATCCTCGTCACGCCAGGTGGTTCGGGCGCGCTGTTGCTGGCCAGCAGCCTGCTGGTTGACCCGGGCAAGCACTGGTTGCTGGCCGATCCAGGTTACCCGTGCAACCGGCATTTCCTGCGTCTTGTAGAAGGCGCCGCTCAGTTGGTGCCAACAGGGCCACTAGAGCGCTATCAACTCACGCCCGAGCACGTGGCGCAGCACTGGAACGAAGACAGTGTGGGGGCGCTGGTCGCCTCGCCGGCCAACCCGACCGGCACCTTGCTGCACCGCGATGAGCTGGCTGCACTGTCTCAGGCGTTGAAAGCACGCAATGGTCATTTGGTGGTCGACGAGATTTATCACGGTCTGACTTATGGGTTTGAAGCCAGTAGTGTGCTTGAAGTCGACGACGACGCTTTTGTGCTCAACAGTTTTTCAAAATATTTTGGCATGACCGGTTGGCGTCTCGGCTGGCTGGTCGCCCCGGCAGATGCGGTCGCGGATCTGGAAAAGCTGGCGCAGAACCTCTACATCAGCGCACCGAGCATGGCGCAATATGCCGCGCTTGCCTGTTTCGAGCCACAGACCCTGGCGATTCTGGAGCAGCGACGCACCGAGTTCGGCCATCGTCGAGATTTTCTGTTGCCAGCCTTGCGTGAGCTGGGGTTCGGCATTGCCGTGGAGCCGGAAGGTGCGTTTTATCTGTACGCCGATATCAGCGCCTTCGGTGGCGATGCGTTCGCCTTTTGCCGACACTTTCTGGAAACCGAGCATGTGGCGTTCACGCCAGGCCTGGATTTCGGTCGCTATCAGGCGGGGCATCATGTGCGGTTTGCTTATACGCAAAGCCTGCCTCGACTGGCGGAAGCGGTTGAGCGAATCGCTCGCGGCCTGCGCAGCTGGAACGTCTGATGCGATTTTCTCCCGAACTTGAACAGGGTCGTCTGCTGATTCGCTACAAGCGCTTCCTTGCAGATATCGAAACCGACAGCGGCGAGCGCTTGACCATTCACTGTCCCAATACGGGCTCTATGCTCAACTGCATGATGCCCGACGGACGTGTATGGTTCAGTCGCTCCGATGACCCCAGGCGTAAATTGCCAGGTACTTGGGAAATCAGCGAAACCCCGCAGGGTCGTCTCGCCTGCATCAACACCGGTCGGGCCAATACGCTGGTCGAAGAGGCGTTGCGTGCCGGCGTGATCAGCGAACTCAACGGCTTCACGGCGCTCAAGCGTGAAGTCGCTTATGGGCAGGAAAAAAGCCGCGTCGATTTTCGTCTGGAGTATCCCGAGGGGTATTTGTATCTGGAAGTCAAAAGCGTGACCCTGGGCTTCGACGCGTCACCTGTCGCAGCGTTTCCGGATGCCGTCACCCAGCGGGGTGCTCGCCATCTGCGCGAACTTGCGGCGCTGGCGCGTGAAGGCGTGCGTGCCGTGTTGTTGTATTGCGTCAATCTCAACGGCATCGAAGCGGTGCGACCCGCAGAGGAAATCGACCCGGCGTATGCCGCCGCGCTGCGCGACGCGATCAGTGCTGGCGTGCAGGTCCTGGCCTATGGCGTGCAGTTGACTCCGCACGAGGTCCGTATCGACCGACGTTTGCAGGTCCTGGGTCTGGAGTGAGGTTCGGTGATCTGGAGGGATGATCAGCCCTGGACATCCTCCATCGGCAATGCCACCCAGATCCCCTCACTGTCCTCATGGCACCTGATGGCCGTCAGTGATTGCCCCTCGCAGGGTCCGGCGACGCATTCACCGTTCTCGATCAGGAACAGCGCACCATGCGTTGCGCACTGAATCAGGCTGGCGCTGCTGTCCAGGAATTCATCGGGTCGCCATTCCAGCGCGATGCCTCGGTGTGGGCATCGGTTCTTGTAGATGAAAACCTGACCCTGGCGACGCGTTGCCAGCAGATTGAAGTCATCCAGAACAAACCCCCGGCTCTTGGCCTCGGGCAGATGGGCTGAGTTGCAGAGGAATTTCAAGAAGCCTCCATCGTTTGTGATCGGCAGTCGCACGTTCTTGTCAGGCGGTGCTGTCTCGTAGCGTGGACAGTCTGGCAGCTTCGAGGCGATGCCGCTCTGCCTTCGAGGGAGCTGTCATTTGCATCCGCCACAACTCCGCGTTTGCGGGGCTTTTTGTCAGGTGCTTCCTGTAATGACGTAGTCCTCGTCTCTTACAGATTTCCTACGCGTACGCGAAGCGCCAGCTTCTATATCGTCGCGCTCACGTATTTATGGAGCGCTGCATGATGAACGCAATCACCGGGGATAACGAGGAGCTGGCGCGCGAGGCCATCGCGCTGCTTGAACTTCTCGCCCTCAATAATGATGACACCGAGCAGCGTATCGTGGGTATTTGCCAGCGTGCACTGACGCCCTTGGGGCCGGTTGCGGCGGTTTGTGTTTCCCCGCGGTTTGTCTGTCTGGCACGCACTACGCTGGACAGACTGCTGGCTACGGAAGTCAAGGTGATAGCAGCGGTCAACTTTCCCAATGGCGGATCAAATATCGAGTCCGCAGTGTCCGAGACGCGAGCGGCGTTGACATCCGGCGCCGATGAGATCGACCTCGTTTATCCATTTCGGGCGTTGCTCGGTGGGGATCAGAAGACAGGTATGGAGATGATCGCGGCGTGCAGAGCACTGTGCAAAGGCCGGATCAAGCTGACGGTAACGCTGGAAACCGGTGATTTATGCGATCCGCAACTGATCCGCGTGGCATGCAGTTCGTCGATTGATGCGGGTGCCGACTTCATCAAGACCAGTACCGGCAAGGCAATCATCAATGCCACACCACAAGCCGCACGAATCATGCTGGCTGCGATTGCAGAGGTGGGTGGGCAAGTGGGTTTCAAGGCGGCGGGCGGTATTCGCACTTTTGAAGACGCGCAGCTGTTTATCCGGTTGGCTCAGGCGCGTTTCGGGCCACGCTGGACCAATGCCGAGCGCGTTCGTCTGGGTGTGTCCAGTTTGTTGGACGACTTGCTGACGCGGCTGGGCATTCAGGACTCAGGTTCTGCGGCGGGCAGCTATTCCCGCTGAGCAGGCTTTTCTCCCCGCAAAAAAAGACCCGGCAAAAAGCCGGGTCAAAAACCGTGATTAGCCTGATGAGGAGATAATCTGAAAGTCCGAACCAAGGTCTTTCAGTTATCGTCCAGTCTCGCGACCGGATGTGATAATCATAACGATTCTCATTTGTAAGTCAACAGTTCTTTTGGGGCCATTTTTGGACAGGAAAAATTGGCTGAAGAGGCGCGTCAGGCAGGGAAACAGCGCTGTGACTCGCATGTACAGTCCAACGCGTGCATGCCTATGGCTTGTATCGGGGAGGGGCAAGCGTGGGGGGCATGAAGCCGGGTCGAACAGTATCAGCCCTTCATGCATTGCGCATGCGGGCTGAAACCTTCTGAATTTAACGGGTGCGATAGCGCAGGCGAGTGCCGAAATTCACCGACATCAGGATCTCGTCAGCTGACAGCTCAACCGGGAAAAACGCCCCGGAAATCTGCGCGTGCGCGATGCTGGCGCCTTCCATCGGCGTATTGCGCAAGTCCAGGCCTCGAAGATCGGCAGACCGGAAGTAGGCGTCTGTGAAATCAATACCTGTGGTGTCCAGCGCACGCAGGTCCAGACCGCGAAAATCTCCACCGACCATATCGATCGTGCCGGTTTTCGGTTTCTCCTGGTTGAAGCCATCGACATCATCCTGCCGGAGCAGCATGTAAAGCGGTGAGTCGATATGTTTGGGCTGGCTCATAAGGGCCTCGTGGTGTGCGTTGGAATTATGGCGCCAGTATATCGCCACCATTGTCGAGCCGTGAAGCATTACCTGCCCAACGGCTCGACGTTCGGTTCAGAGGCTGGGCAAGCGCTGACGAAGGTTATCGATCAGACTGTCCAGATCGCTGCTTTGGTTGGTTGCGACGTGCTTGCTGCGCAGGATTTCATCGCCAGTGAGCGGCTCGCGGTTGGCCTGCTGGTCTTTGATGACGTCCAGCGTCGCATCCGACGGATCGTTGTTCTGTGCCTGGCGCTGTTCCAGCCAGCCCGCAATGACGGCTTCTGGTGCCTCGCAATCGAGGATCAGGAAAGGCACACCTGTGGTTTCCGCGACTTTTGCAGCGGCTTCGCGCTGTTGGTGTTTCAGGTACGTGGCGTCGATTACCACTGAGAAACCGGCCCGTAACGTCTTGCCAGCCAACTCGTGCAACCGTGCGTAAGTTGCGCTGCTGGCCTGCTCGCCATACAGGGCGTCGCCCTCACCGGCGAACAGGCGTTTGCGCTCGATATCCGAACGCAGACGAATCGCACCCAACGCCTCTACCAGGCGCATGGCTACGTGGCTTTTGCCAACGGCCGATACGCCATGCGTGATCACCAGAAAGCTTGACGGGATGGCGCTGTAGCTTTCGGCCAGGTTGGCGTAGTTACGGTACTGACGCAGCGTGGCTGCGCGCTGAACGCCGTCGGCATCGGCGGGCTGGCTGAAGAGTGCCACTTTGGCACGCACCATCGCCCGATAGGCTTTGTAAAAGTTGAGCAGTTCCAGACCTTCGTAGTCGCCGGTCAGCTCCAGGTATTGGCTGACGAGACGGCGTGACAGCGACTTCAGGCCGCGATCTTCCAGGTCCATGGCCAGAAAACCGATGTCGGCATAGACGTCGGTCTTGCGGAACGGTTCGTTGAATTCGATGCAGTCAAACAACACGACCTTGCCGTCGATCAGGGTGGCGTTGCCCAGGTGGATGTCGCCATGGCATTCACGGATGAAGCCTTGAGCCTTGCGCTGAGCGAGCAGCGGTTTCAGGCGCTCGAAGCTCGACTCGGCCCAGGCCTGTAGGGCGTCGAGCTGAGTCAGGTCGGTTTTTTCGCTGATGAGCGGGCGAATCTGCTCGAAGTTCTGCAGAACTGGCGCCATCACGCTGTCAGGTGACCCGAGTTCTGTCTCGTCAGTCACTCGCGGAGCGCTGAGATGGAAGTGGGCAATCTGCGTCGACAGCTCGTCGATATGCCCGGTGGTCAGTTCGCCATTGGCCTGTAGCGTACTGAGCAAACCGCTTTGCGGGAACTGGCGCATCTTCAGTGCGTATTCGATCACATCACCGCTGCCGCCCAGCTGCGGCGCATCAACTGAGCCCGTCACCGGGATGACTTCCAGATACAGGTCATCGGTCAAACGCTGGTTGAGGCGCAGCTCTTCCTGGCAAAAGTGCTCGCGCAGCGCCAGTGTCGTGAAATCGAGAAAGCCGAAATTGACAGGTTTTTTGAATTTATAGACGTAAGGGCCGGTGAGCAGGACCCACGAAATGTGCGTTTCGATAACCTGAAACTGCTCAACCGGATGAGGGAAGAGGGCAGGGTTCTGCAGGGCTGCAATCAAAGACTGGCTCACGGACGATCCTTCAAGAATGGATTCGGGAATGTAATTGCTTGATGACGCCATTATGGCCGCTTGGCGCAAGGCTGCAAACCGTCGACTCGGGCGTCTGTTGAAGCCATGCAAAGTGCGTATAATCCGCGCCCATGACTCGATCCCGCACCTCTCGTCCCTCAAAAAAACAACCCTCCAGCAACCTGCGCAAGTGGCTGGGCTGGGTGTTGAAGCTCAGTATCGTCGGCGTGGTTATCCTCGCAGGCGTGGCTATCTACCTCGACGCCATCGTCCAGGAGAAGTTTTCGGGCAAGCGCTGGACCATCCCGGCGAAGGTTTATGCGCGGCCGCTGGAGCTGTTCGTCGGCCAGAAACTGACTCGCGATGACTTCCTCATCGAGCTTGATGCTCTGGGCTATCGTCGCGAAAGCGTTGCCAATGGCCCTGGCGCTGCTGCGGTCAACGGCAACACGGTTGATCTGAACACCCGTGGTTTTCAATTCTACGAAGGCACCGACGCAGCGCAGCAGGTACGCGTGCGCTTTTCCGGCGACTATGTGGCGGACCTTTCGTCTGGCAACGGCGCCAAGCTCGCTGTTGCGCGGCTTGAGCCGCTGCTGATCGGTGGTTTGTACCCCAAGAACCTGGAAGACCGGATCCTGATCAAGCTCGATCAGGCCCCGCCGTATCTGCTCGATGGGCTGGTGGCGGTCGAGGACCGGGATTTCTATCATCACTTTGGCGTATCGCCCAAGTCCATTGCTCGCGCGATCTGGGTCAACACGTCACAAGGGCAAATGCGTCAGGGCGGCAGTACGTTGACTCAGCAGTTGGTCAAAAACTTCTACCTGACCAACGAGCGCAGCCTGACGCGCAAACTGACTGAAGCCATGATGGCGGTGTTGCTGGAGATTCATTACAGCAAACAGGAAATCCTCGAGGCTTATCTCAACGAAGTATTCGTCGGTCAGGACGGCCAGCGCGCTGTTCACGGCTTTGGTCTGGCCAGCCAGTACTTCTTCAGTCAGCCTTTGTCGGAATTGAAGATTCATCAGGTGGCGATGCTGGTCGGGCTGGTCAAGGGGCCGTCCTATTACAACCCTCGTCGTAACCCTGAGCGCGCACTTGAACGTCGTAATCTGGTGCTCGACCTGTTCGAACAGCAAGGTGTTGCCACCGCTGAAGTGGTGGCCGCGGCAAAGAAACTGCCGCTGGGCGTGACCAAGACCGGTACGCTCGCTGACAGCTCGTTCCCTGGCTTCCTTGACCTGGTCAAACGTCAGCTGCGCGAAGACTATCGCGACGAAGACTTGACCGAAGAAGGCTTGCGGATCTTCACCAGCTTCGACCCGATTCTGCAGATGAAGGCCCAGGCCGCCATGGACGACACGTTCAAGCGTCTGGCCGGGCGCAAGGGTTCTGATGATGTGGAAGCGGCCATGGTCGTGACCAACCCGGAAACCGGCGAAGTTCAAGCGCTGCTGGGTGGCCGTCAGGCTGGTTTCTCGGGCTTCAACCGCGCCATTGATGCGGTCCGGCCGATTGGCTCGCTGGTCAAACCTGCTATCTACCTGACGGCACTGGAGCGTCCCAGCCAGTACACCCTGACCAGTTGGATCGCCGATGAGCTTTTCCAGGTCAAGGGCGCTGATGGCCAGATCTGGAAACCGCAGAACTACGACCGCAAGTCCCATGGCAATATTTTCCTTTATCAGGGTCTGGCGCACTCCTACAACCTTTCTACTGCCAAGCTGGGCCTCGAGCTGGGGATTCCAAACGTCTTCAAGACGCTTGCAAAACTCGGTGTGACTCGTGAGTGGCCAGAGTATCCGTCCATGCTGCTGGGTGCGGGCGGTTTGAGCCCGATGGAAGTCGCCACGATGTACCAAACCATTGCCAGCGGCGGGTTCAATACCCCCATGCGTGGTATCCGGAGTGTACTGACCGCCGAGGGCGAACCGCTCAAGCGTTACCCTTTCCAGATCGAGCAGCGCTTCGATCCAGGCGCCATTTATCTGGTACAGAATGCAATGCAACGGGTCATGCGTGAAGGCACGGCAAAGTCGGTCTACAACGTACTGCCGAGCTCCTTGAATCTGGCAGGCAAGACCGGCACCAGTAACGATTCGCGTGACAGTTGGTTTGCCGGTTTCAGTCAGGACGTCCTGGCGGTTGTCTGGATGGGCCGCGACGATAACGGCAAGACCCCGTTTACCGGCGCCAGTGGTGCCTTGCAGGTGTGGACCAGTTTCATGCGCAAGGCCGACCCGTTGCCGTTGGACATGGCCATGCCGGACAACGTCGTTCAAGCCTGGGTGAATTCCCAGACCGGGCAGGGTTCTGATGCCAGCTGCCCGAATGCAGTACAGATGCCGTATATTCGCGGCAGTGAACCTCAGCCCGGCGCCACCTGCGGCGGCGCTCCAGCACCGGCTACCGAGGTGATGGACTGGGTGAAGGGTTGGTTGAACTAGGCAATGAGGGTTTGAAGTGAATAAATGGTGGATTCCAGCTTTAACGGCTCTGGCGTTGCTCAACGGCTGTGCCAGCGTGCAACAGGGCTCGATTCCGGTCGTGGATTCGGGCTCCAAAGTGTCCAATAGCGAACGGGCTTCGGCATCGCGCAACGGCACCTACAGGACCAATACCGTCCAGACCCAGCAACCGCAAGCCGTACCGCAGGATTCGGGTGTGGTGGTCATGGTTCCGGGTGCAGGTGGCAATGGCGGCGGTCAGAGTTTTTCGGCACCAGCCAGCCAGGCACCTTTCAGTGTCGACGCGCCGCCCATCGACACTTCGCCGGTAAACCAGGCGCCGATGAATCCGGCACCAGCCAACACGACCTACAACATGCCAGCTGCCTCGGCCCCGACCGGTATTCCGTCCAGTGGCGGTGGTCTGTCTGAAGACGAGCAACTGGATGGCCCGGTACTCGCATTGCTCACTACGGCGCAGCAACAGCAGAGCGGTGGTGACCTCAATGGTGCATCGTCCAGCCTTGAGCGCGCCCAGCGTGTAGCGCCGCGCGAGCCGCAAGTGCTCTATCGTCTGGCGCAGGTGCGTCTGGCTCAGGGCGATGCCGCCCAGGCTGAGCAACTCGCTCGTCGCGGTCTGACTTACGCAAATGGTCGTGCAAGTCTTCAGGCAAGTCTCTGGGAGCTGATTGCTCAGTCCCGTGAGAAGCAGGGTGACTCTGCGGGCGCTGCCCTGGCTCGTCAGAAGGCACGTTGATGGACAAGCGCCTGCCAGAAATAGCCGAGCAGTTGCTATTGATCGAGCGTGAGTTGCGTGCGCTGGGCTGGTGGGATACCACGCCGCCCAGCGAACAGGCGCTGTCCAGTCAGGAGCCGTTCTGTGTCGACTCGCTGGAGTTCGAGCAGTGGCTGCAGTGGATTTTCCTGCCTCGCATGAAAGTCATTCTGGAGCGCGACCTGCCACTGCCCAATGCCTCAGGCATCGTGGAAATGGCAGAGATGGTCTATTCAGGTCGGCAAAACGAAGCCAGGCAGCTGCAAAAGCACCTGGCCCGGTTCGACCAGTTGATCGTCAACGCAGACTGAGACGTCGGCTCAACGGCAAAACTCGGTAATAGCGCGTTCAGTCTCTTCGATGCGCGTCTTGCGATTCTCATCCGTAAGGCGCCTCGTTTCACCTTCTACCTGTTCGCGGACCCTCGGATTGAGCTGCAATTGCGCGAGATTGGTGCGCAGGGTCTGACAGTTCTTTGCCCGGTTCGCTTCATCCGCCTTCACCTGCTCTCTGACTTTTCTGTCGATGTCGCGCTGCTGCGCGTCGCCGGTCGCTGCGGGTTCAACTGGCGAGGCAGGGGTCGAGCCCACAGGCTGTTTCTGCATGTTGATCTGCTGCGACTGCTTGTCGGTCGGCGGCTGGGCATCAAAATGGGTGACGCCCTGAGCATCTACCCATTTGTAGACGGTGGCCGCTTGAGCGGTCGCGCTTGCTGTCATCGCCAGTGCGGCTGCAAAAATCATCCAATGCATGGTGTTTCCCTGAAAGGTCTGTGCACCCGGAAATTACCATAACGATACCTTTCAGTCCGAAACAGTGCAGTTTCAGCAGCTTGGTCACAAGAAAGCGCAACGATGACTTGACTTGAGGAGGGCGAATCACAACAATCCAAAGTTCGCTGTAGAAGGACTGCCAGAAGCAGGCCATCTCGGTAGATCATGAGGCGCACACCCGCGCCGACCTGTAACACCCGCAACGCGTTACCTCGCGCTGGGTGGGAATGTTCCGCAACACTCAGGGACATCCCAATACTTGCTCAGTCAGTGCTGACGTAGTCGGCGACCACCGTCGCTCATGCTCTGCTTGGCAGTAAACCTATTAAGACCCGTCCCGGAGTGGACGGTATTCTGGCGTTTTAGAGGTGAACAACGTGGAGCTTTTATCTGGCGCTGAAATGGTCGTCCGCTTTTTGCGTGACGAAGGCGTTGAGCATATCTACGGGTACCCCGGTGGTGCTCTCCTGCATGTCTACGATGCTCTGTTCAAAGAACCGGCCGTCAGCCACATCCTTGTCCGTCACGAACAGGCCGCCACGCACATGGCTGATGGTTATGCTCGTGCAACCGGTAAAGCGGGTGTTGTGCTGGTTACCTCCGGGCCTGGCGCAACCAACGCAATTACCGGTATCGCGACCGCCTATATGGACTCGATCCCGATGGTGGTTCTGTCCGGTCAGGTAGCGAGCACGCTGGTGGGTACGGATGCTTTCCAGGAGACCGACATGATCGGTATCTCCCGCCCGATCGTGAAGCACAGCTTCATGATCAAGCATCCGTCGGAAATCCCGGAAGTCCTGAAAAAGGCGTTCTATCTGGCGCAGTCCGGCCGTCCCGGTCCTGTCGTTGTCGATATCCCGAAAGACATGACCAACCCGGCCGAAAAATTCGAATACGTCTTCCCCAAGAAAGCCAAGCTGCGCTCTTACAGTCCGGCGGTTCGTGGCCATTCCGGCCAGATCCGTAAAGCTGTCGAAATGTTGCTGGCTGCCAAGCGTCCGATCATTTATGCCGGCGGCGGCGTGATCATGGGCAACGGCTCTGCACAGTTGACCGAGCTGGCCCAATTGCTCAACGCGCCGGTGACCAACACGTTGATGGGTCTGGGTTGCTATCCGGGCACTGATCGTCAGTTCGTCGGCATGCTGGGGATGCACGGCAGCTACACCGCCAACCTGGCGATGCACCACACAGATGTCATCCTGGCTGTCGGCGCCCGTTTCGATGACCGCGTGATCAACGGTGCGAGCAAGTTCTGCCCGAACGCCAAGATCATTCACATCGACATCGATCCAGCTTCGATCTCCAAGACCATCAAGGCCGACGTGCCTATTGTTGGCCCGGTCGAAAGCGTATTGACCGAAATGGTTGCGACGCTCAAGGACATCGGCGAAACACCGGACAAGGCAGCCGTTGCCGCCTGGTGGAAGCAGATTGACGAATGGCGTGCCGGCGGTGATCTGTTCCCCTACAACCGTGGCGATGGTTCTGTCATCAAACCGCAGGCTGTGATCGAGACTCTGTGTGAAGTCACCAAAGGCGATGCCTACGTGACCTCCGATGTGGGACAGCACCAGATGTTCGCGGCGCAGTACTACCGCTTCAACAAGCCGAACCGCTGGATCAACTCGGGCGGCCTGGGCACCATGGGCTTCGGTTTTCCGGCTGCGATGGGCGTCAAGCTGAGCTTCCCTGACGAGCACGTTGCGTGCGTGACGGGTGAAGGCAGCATCCAGATGAACATCCAGGAGCTGTCGACCTGCCTGCAATATGGCCTGCCGGTGAAGATCATCCTGCTCAACAATGGCGTGCTCGGTATGGTTCGCCAGTGGCAGGACATGAGCTACGGCGCCCGTCACTCACATTCCTATATGGAATCGCTGCCCGACTTCGTGAAGCTGGTTGAAGCGTATGGCCATGTCGGTATGCGCATCACCGATATGAAAGACCTGAAGCCCAGGATGGAAGAGGCCTTTGCCATGACGGATCGGCTTGTGTTCCTCGATATTCAGGTTGATGTTGCCGAGCACGTCTACCCGATGCAGATCAAGGACGGCTCCATGCGCGATATGTGGTTGAGCAAGACGGAGCGGACATAATCATGCGGCACATCATTTCCCTACTGCTGGAAAACGAACCGGGTGCGTTGTCTCGTGTCGTCGGGCTGTTTTCGCAGCGTAACTACAACATCGAAAGCCTGACGGTTGCGCCAACCGAAGACCCGACCCTGTCGCGTCTGACGCTGACCACTGTCGGCCACGATGAAGTGATCGAGCAGATCACCAAGAACCTCAACAAGCTTATCGAAGTGGTCAAGCTGGTCGATCTGTCAGAGAGCGCTCACATCGAGCGTGAACTGATGCTGGTCAAGGTCAAGGCTACCGGCGCGCAGCGTGCCGAGATCAAGCGCACCACGGATATCTTCCGCGGGCAGATCGTCGATGTGACCGCCAGCGTGTACACCGTACAACTCAGCGGTACCAGCGACAAACTGGACAGCTTCATTCAGGCCATCGGCACCGCCGCTATCCTGGAAACAGTACGCAGTGGCGTGACGGGCATTGCCCGTGGCGACAAAGTGCTGAGCATTTAACTCATTAAGCAAATGGCCTGAACGGCCAAGATAACAGGGGAATTCCATGAAAGTTTTTTACGACAAAGACTGTGACCTTTCGATCATCCAGGGCAAGAAAGTCGCCATCATCGGTTACGGTTCTCAGGGCCATGCTCAAGCATGCAACCTGAAAGACTCCGGCGTTGATGTCACTGTTGGCCTGCGCAAAGGTTCGGCCACTGTCGCCAAAGCTGAAGCTCATGGCCTGAAAGTGACTGATGTTGCTTCTGCCGTTGCTGCTGCTGACGTGGTCATGATCCTGACCCCGGACGAGTTCCAGTCCCAGCTGTACAAGAACGAAGTCGAGCCGAACCTGAAAAAGGGCGCAACACTTGCGTTCTCCCACGGTTTCGCAATTCACTACAACCAGGTCGTGCCACGCGCTGACCTGGACGTGATCATGATCGCGCCAAAGGCTCCAGGCCACACCGTACGTACCGAATTCGTCAAGGGCGGCGGTATCCCTGACCTGATCGCTGTTTACCAGGACGCCTCGGGCAATGCCAAGAACGTTGCGCTGTCGTACGCTTCGGGCGTTGGCGGCGGCCGTACCGGTATCATCGAAACCACGTTCAAGGACGAGACTGAAACCGACCTGTTCGGCGAGCAGGCTGTTCTGTGTGGCGGTACTGTCGAGTTGGTCAAGGCGGGTTTTGAAACGCTGGTAGAAGCGGGCTACGCGCCAGAAATGGCTTACTTCGAGTGCTTGCACGAACTGAAGCTGATCGTTGACCTCATGTACGAAGGCGGTATCGCCAACATGAACTACTCGATCTCCAACAACGCCGAGTACGGTGAGTACGTGACTGGCCCTGAAGTCATCAACGCTGAATCCCGTCAGGCCATGCGCAACGCTTTGAAGCGCATCCAGGACGGCGAATACGCGAAGATGTTCATCAGCGAAGGCGCTACCGGTTACCCATCCATGACCGCCAAGCGTCGCAACAACGCTAACCACGGCATCGAAGTCATCGGCGAGAAACTGCGCTCGATGATGCCTTGGATCGCTGCGAACAAAATTGTCGACAAAGACAAGAACTAAGCGTTTCCGGTTCATGAAAAAACGCGGCCAACGGGCCGCGTTTTTTCGTTATGGGGTTGAGCTCTGGTATAAAGCTGCATCGTTTGCCGACGAACCCTCGTCGCAGACACCTGTCGAACCTTTTCACACCGCTGCAAGGTAATGTCCATGAGCGAACGTCCTGAAGAGCCCAACAAGGCCTCTGACGCCGAAAGTCTGCTACCGATCGATGAACATGTAGAAGAAGGACATGATGCCGAAGGGCGTCAGGTCCGCCATCGCGGAATCTATCTGTTGCCCAACCTGTTCACGACGGCCAACCTGTTTGCAGGTTTCTATTCCATCATCAGTTCCATGAGTGCCCAGAGTGCCATGAGTGCCGGAGATACGGCGGGGGCGAGCAAGTACTTCGCTTTCGCAGCCATTGCAATCTTTGTGGCTATGGTACTGGACGGTCTCGATGGCCGCGTGGCGCGTATGACCAACACCCAGAGTGCGTTCGGCGCCGAATACGACTCGCTCTCCGACATGGTGGCGTTTGGCGTTGCTCCGGCATTGCTGGCGTTTGGCTGGGCGCTGGGAGATATGGGCAAGGTCGGCTGGATGGTCGCCTTCATTTATGTTGCTGGTGCCGCGTTGCGACTCGCTCGCTTCAATACTCAGGTGGGCAAGGCTGACAAGCGCTACTTCATCGGTTTGGCCAGCCCTGCGGCGGCGGGTGTCGTCGCGGGTACGGTCTGGGCATTCAGTGACTTTGGTATCCAGGGGTCCAAGCTGTCCTTCCTGGTCGCCCTGTTGGTTGCGGCAGCCGGCATGCTGATGGTCAGCAATATCAAATACAACAGCTTCAAGGAGCTGGATCTGAAAGGGCGTGTACCTTTTGTTGCGATTCTGGCCGTTGTGCTGGTGTTTGCAGTCGTCTTCAGCGATCCGCCGCGTATTCTGCTGTTGATCTTCCTCGGCTACGCGCTTTCCGGGCCAGCACAGTATTTGTTGCGCCTTCGTCGTCACAAAGCCAACAACTGATCCAATTTCCCCCATACTCCGTAGTCTATTGGTGCATCAGTTCCCCTAGGCTGCGGAGTCATCATGCTAATCAAGCTTCCTTCTGCGTCAGACTCCAAAGAGTCGGATGTCACGCCTGAATCCATTTACCTTTCTCGTCGTACCTTGATGGCCAGCTCGCTTGCCGGCCTGGCGGTGACTGCCTTGCCGCGCTGGGCGCAGGCGGCCGATCCGTCCAGATATGCTGATGTCGAGGCTGGAAAGGCGCCTGGCTGGTTTGCCGAAAAGCTTCCCTCGACGCAATGGCAGGCGGTCAACGTCAAGGATGAGGCGATCACGCCTTACAAGGATGCGACGCACTACAACAACTTTTACGAGTTCGGAACTGACAAAGGAGACCCCGCCAAAAATGCAGGTTCTCTGAAAACCGAACCGTGGAGCGTCGTGATCGATGGTGAGGTCGCCAAGCCCGGTCGTTACGCGCTTGAAGACTTCATGAAGCCCTATCAACTGGAGGAGCGAATCTATCGACTGCGCTGCGTTGAAGCCTGGTCGATGGTCATCCCCTGGATCGGATTTCCGATTTCGGCTTTGCTGAAGCAGGTCGAGCCCACCTCGAAAGCCAAATACATCCGCTTCGAGACGCTTGAGGACTCCAAGTCCATGCCGGGACAGCGTTCGGACTTTGCCTTGATTGACTGGCCTTATGTGGAAGGGCTGCGTCTTGATGAAGCCATGCACCCGCTGGCCATTTTGGCGGTAGGGATGTACGGGCGTGAATTGCCGAATCAGAACGGTGCGCCGTTGCGGTTGGTGGTGCCTTGGAAATATGGCTTCAAGAGCGTGAAGTCCATCGTGCGTATCAGTCTGGTCAGTGAGCAGCCGAAAACGACCTGGCAGAGCATTGCAGCCAACGAGTACGGGTTTTATGCCAATGTAAACCCGAAAGTGGATCACCCGCGCTGGACCCAGGCGCGTGAGCGTCGATTGCCCAGCGGCCTGTTCAGTCCCAATGTCCGTGAAACTCAGATGTTCAACGGCTATGAAGAGGACGTTGCTTCTCTATATACCGGCATGGACCTGAGGAAGGATTATTGATGCGTTACCCATTTTGGCGTCTCGGTGTATTTCTTGCCGCGTGCGTAGCGCCTGTGTTGTGGCTGTATCAAGCCTGGATATTTGCCTTGGGCCCTGATCCGGGAAAGGTGCTCGTGGATAACTTCGGGCTGGGGACCTTGATACTGTTACTGATCACGTTGGCCATGACCCCGCTGCAAAAGCTTACCGGTTGGCCTTTCTGGATAGTGGTCCGGCGCCAGTTGGGGCTGTGGTGCTTCGCCTACGTTGTAATGCACATGACGATGTATACCCTGTTTGTACTTGGGCTGGACCTGGGGCAGTTGGGTGTTGAGCTGGTGCAGCGGCCCTACATTATTGTGGGTGCGCTGGCCTTTCTCTGTCTGCTGGTGCTGGCGGTGACTTCCAATCGCTACAGCCAGCGTCGCCTTGGCGCACGCTGGAAGAAGCTGCACCGGATCATTTACGTGATCCTGGGCTTGGGTTTGCTGCATATGTTCTGGATTGTCAGGGCTGATCTGAAAGAGTGGTCCTTGTATGCAGGAATAGGAGCGGCGTTGCTTATCCTGCGAATCCCAATGATTGCTAGGCGAATCCCTCGTTTGAAACTGGCGGGACCAACTCAATCGGCTAAATCGTAAATTAACTGTTGACGCCCCCTCTGAAGTGTCTATAATTCGCCCCACTTCCGGCGCAGACGGAAACGAAAAAGCCTTGTAGATCAACAAGTTGCAAGGGTTTATCGGAAAGAGTCAGCGAGGAAAGAGGTCGATTGAAAGTTGATCGACAGCGGTGAGAAAAAAGAGTTTGACATGCGGTTGTAACGC
>Ga0265798_10003216_pt1 | contig 23389 bp, 21 predicted proteins | sample P3T30metagenome_FD_192430 | JGI IMG/M metagenome (GOLD analysis project Ga0265798, IMG submission 192430) | Plant litter microbial communities from East Loma Ridge, Irvine, California - P3 T30 | ecosystem: Environmental > Terrestrial > Plant litter > Unclassified | place: USA: California... | reverse complement strand
CACTTGTTGTGCGAGTCGTGAGGATCGGGTATTCGTGCGGTCGGTAATTTCCGAAAGCAAACGGGAAGGCGCGAGAGTGCTCGCAGAGATAGTGCCAGGGTATTTGACCCGCGCAATGATCTTCTTGGATGTAAGATCAAGAGACGCACGATAATGTAGCTGTGGGAAAGAAGGTGGAAACAGCGGCTTTGGCTTTCGTAGTGTATTCGAAACCTGTACGGGTGCAAAATCGAATTACCTTGTCAGTGTCGGTGTCGGTGGTTATCGTCGAGAAAGTGGACGCAAGTCGGTGAGCGCGGCAAGGTCTGTGGGTGAGAAAGTAAGTGCAGGAAGGTCAGCGCGGCAAAGCAAATTTCGTTCCAGTCCACTAGCGCAAAACCGTAGCCTAAGGTGAAGGTGAGTGACGTACCCCATAGCACTAACCTAAATCAGGTATCGCGACAAACACACGAGCCAAAGCACCATCTCGAATGTGCCCCGGGCCGAGAATAGGAAAAGCTGCGATTTTCGCGCATCAATCTATCTAGCCCTACAACCCATGTCCAATAAGACACGCTTACTTGACAGTGACAATGTGCGAATCTATATACTCCATATCATACTCTCCGACGCCAAATACCCATGCCCTAACATGCCCAGCAATTCATGCATCCGAAGAAGAGAAAACAAAGAAAAGAAAACACCGCCGCTAAATTCCCATGCTTTTACCACACCATCAACATAACAATACCCCTTCCCCTTCCCCTTCCCCACTACAGCTTCGCCTCCTCCTTCCTCATCCTCTTGACCGGATGCAACAGCATGCCAGGCATACACATCCTCTCCCCCATACCCTCACCATCAAACCCCTCCCCACCATCCACCTTCTCCTCCTCCCCCCAGTTCTGCTTCACAATCGGCCAATTCAACCACCTGCGATACAAATTCCGCGGAAATTTACTCGCATAGTACCAGCTCCACCCTTGGAAATTGTACTCGCGGTCGTGGTTGTACGGACTATCTGCTTCTTCTGTCCACGCGCCCTGGCGGTGCTCGAGCGAGTCGCCGGTCTCGGGGTCGACGGTGTATGCCGTATCGAAGACGGCGGCGCTGTATTCGGCCGGCCAGTGTCGGTCGTTGAAGATGGGATGGGGCGCGTAGACGGCTTTCAGACCGTGTTGGAGCGCGACTGTCGACGGCCACATTTCAGCTTGCATGCTGCGACCCACAATGTTCTCCTCGTGCATAGCCTGCAGCATGCGCTTACTGAATCTTACCACCGTATTGATGTACACGCGGCGATCGATGTCCACAAAGTCCGGGTGCGTGAAATAATCGGCGGCCCAGTCTTCGGGCGTGAAGACGGGGTACACGTCGGGAAGGTAATTCCAGATCTTGTCTCTGAAAGACCAGGAGGTGTTGCGCGGGTCCCACATGGGGAGCAGGGTGATGAAGTCGGCGGGCTCGTTGACGCCCCATGAGAAGTCGTCGTCAGCCATGCTGGTAGGGGGCGAGGGGCCGAGGGGCTTTTGTGGGGGATCTGCTCTTGCCCATGGTCGTGGACCCCAGATAGGTGCTGGAATGAGTGAGTTTGCTGAAGCGTTGAGGACGTCTCTGTGCGTGGATTCGACGAAGGATTGGTAATCGCCATGTACGCTGGGCATGTAATATCTCTTGTTCCGCTCCCAGAGGAGCTTTCTAGGTTGTTTGTCGGCGAATTCGCTGATCTTCTCAAAGAAATGGTAGTGATGGCCGGTGTATCTGGCGTCTGTTTCCCAGTTCCAGATATAGTCAAACTCGGGATGTGTGATGCTGAAAAACTGCAGGCACATAAACTGCTGCCAGTAGACCTGCCAGTCTCCGACCTTGGGATACCACTTGGGAAAGATGGACTCTGACCATAATATGGTAATGTCTTGTAGCTCTTCAGGTACGTTCTCCTTCAATATTCGGTCGTACGTAGCTTGGTCCTCGAAGATGGGTATGTCGCGATCCTTCACATGCACGTAAAGGAAGACCTGGTACTCCCCACCAGACTGCAATGATAGCTCCGAAATCATAGCGCGTATAGCGGTAATGTCATTCTCCTCGTAGTGATACCCCGTCCAGGCGCGAATCAGCACAGCAGTCCGATGGTGGTACACCTTCTCTTGAGACTTCCTACTCTCAAAATTACTCCTGCTGGTATCAGTGGGAATCGCGAATGCCGATGACGCGACTTGAGGCTCAGGCATGACGGTGCTCGGCAATCTCACGACTGGTGTGCGCGCGTCGGGACGGTACCGGTTCTTGTTGCGCTCGAGACAGTCATCCTGTAAATCGCCCCACCTGACCTCGCTCCACTCGGGCACAGTGTCTGGAGCTTTCCAATGCTTGACATTTTCCGGATACTCGTCGTCGCCGTAGCCGTAGGGTCCATATCGCGAGTAGCGGTCAAAACACACGTCGTTGTCAAGACCAATAACATCGTATCCTCCTACATAGGCTGGCGGAAAATCCTTGGGTACGCCGCGATAAGCCTGGATCTCATCATCGGTGCTCTCGTTCAAGGGCAAGCTCCTCGGGCCAAGACAAGCCACATGCTCGCCATGCCACCTCTTCTTCCACTTGGGACTGTTGTAATCTGGGAACGGCTTGTATGCTATCGGATCGGACGCGACATCGTCTTTCAGCTTGTCGTGACTCGACTCGTAGGCGCGGTAGTCCATGTCGAATTGTTCCCATCGGTTCGGATCATATCCTTTATCGATGTAGACGTCGAATGGCGGCCAGTGCCCACCCCAATTCGGTCGATCCCACTTCAGCAAGCTCTGCATGTGCTCTTTGATGTTTGTTGGGCGCGATGTCGGAGGCGACACAGGTGCTGTCCTCGCTGGGTCAGTCACCCACGGCGGATGTGTTTGCGTGGGAGTGGCTGCGGCGCTGGTGGACACCTCCTTTGGAATCGCTACTGCACTGGGCAAGATCACCGCATCTTTCGTCTTCTCCTCCTTCTGCTCCCCCTCCTTCCCGCCATTCCCATCCGCAATCTTCGCGTCCCCATCCCCAAGGTGCGCCTGCAACCGATCATGTCTCATCCCCGGTATCGCACCCAGACTCTTCTCCATACCCACTCCGAATGCTCTAACATGTTCGTACACATCGCTTCTCGCCCACGGACTCTGCTGCAGTACCACAAATATGAAAGTGAAAGCTATAAAGCCAAAGCATATAAGTCTGCGGGGCGATGATCGGACGAGCATGGCTCGTATTTGTATCGTAGTAGTGGTATGCACTAACGTATTGCGGTATCGTATCGGCTTGTAGGGTGTCGTAAAATCTACGGGTATCGAGACTGCTGCATTGCTTGCAGGTGTTGCGTGCGCGACTAAGGAACGTAGGTGAAGTGAAGCTTTCCTCGGAAAATTTAGAGAGCGTAGGCGTGGAAAAGAAAGGAAGTGAGTGAACGTGGGTGTCGCCGCGTGCTGTTTGTCAAGTCCAGTCACCAAGGAAAGAGCGCACCACGACCCGGGGAAGGAAAGAGAGCACCACACGAGCTTCTAAAACACACGAAATGGAGACGCAAGCCGTACACAAGAAAGACAAGACGCACAACGACAACCTCGCGCCTTGAAACGATACTTCGAAACCCACTGAACGCTCTTCTTACAAGGTCACCTCTGCCATCTCATTACAATCCCACATCCTCATCAAACAGCTTCCCGTGAGTTCATACCCTGCCTACCCACAGTCCACGTAACACACCCGCTCAAGGGTATGACCGCGTCGATCGCGCTCGTCGACCCGCTACATTATGGTACTGCGATTAGCCACACAGATGAGTAGAGATGTGCTTTTCGGGCCTATCGTTATCATATCCGCACGCAATACTCGACCTCATTGGATTCCCAGCTTTCGCAATCTACATTGTGGTCTCTCAGTGGTGCGAACTGGTATCGCAAAAGACAAGGTGTTGCTCACGAGTGGAGAGTTGATGTTTCACAAACAAAAGCACCGAAGCACCGTCGCACCATGCCCGAAACTGAACCGAACCGCGGGAAACATCATTTAAAATGACACAGCGATCGAAGGCCAGAATCGTTCAAAACACTTTGTTGAATATCTCTTGACTGAAGGTGAAATAATGATAGATCACGGCAGGGAGAAATGTATTTCGGTATCTTGGTGAGCTACCCCAGTAGAAGTCACGAGTAAGAGGGCACAACAGTCGCATCAATAATCACAAAGTCCCAGATCTGGCCGCTCCTCGAAACTTGACACATCGTGAACGGTCAAAGCCCATTCAACCGTGCAACACAAGAAACGTCAGATTGGGTGCGAGTGTAATGCAATGCAAGATGCCAGATAACGGTAGCATTCGAGACCAAGTCTCTGCTAGTGCTGTATCGGCTCGAGCCGAGACTATGCCCACCGACTATCATGCTGCCCATCTATAATGCTATTGTCCGTGATGTTCATCCCATCGTGTCGTACGGCTCAGTGTGCCATGTCACAGCGCACCAAAACCGCCATCACGTTCTCCCATGCCACCAATACGCCCCCAACGCCGCACCGTGCCCTCTACTTCCACTTCTGCACGACGACGCCACCGCGCTTGAACTCTGACATGTCGCCCAGAGCCTGCGCCTTGTCCGTCAACTCCTTGGTAGGAAACGTCGTCATGAGTGCGTACGCGCGGTCTTCGCTAGCAGGGCTGGCGCGGGCAACGAAGTCGTAGACGTCGCCGACGGTGTGGGTGGTGTTGAAGCGCGACTGCAGACGCGTGCCGTCGCCGAGTCGGATCTGCAGGCTGATGGTGGGCGTAGAGTCGTCGACGGTGACGGAGGGTGCCTGTGAGCTGGTCGATGCGGCGGGTGTAGAGTTTGTGGTTGCAGCGGCGGGTGCAGGTGCAGCGGTGGACGAGCTCGCCCCAGGCGTCGGGCTGCCCAGACGGTTGCCGGAGCCACCAAAGGGGACGTACTTCTTCTTCGGCTGCTTGTAGTCCTCGTCCTTGTGCGCGTGTACCTCGACATCCACCTCCTGGCCGTGCTCGACGTTGAGGATGTGCAGGGGCGCGTGGCCCGTGTTGATCATCTCGAGGGTGCGCGCGTTGGCTGGGTCGTCGTACCTAAAGAGAGCGCCATCGTCGACGGAAAAGCCATCGCGCCACAGATGAAGCTCCCTATGTGCACGCTCGGGGGGAGCCGGGGAGTTGCTCGCGGCGTTGGGGTCGGGGATGGTGCGCGATGGGGTGTCGTCGCCACCGAGAGTGGTTCCAGCACCGCGGAAGTGTGTGGGAGCCTGCTCGTCGTCGCCACCTGGTCGAGGAGCGTTCCTACGCATGTTAGCTCATACTTTACTAGTAGTAATTGTTACAACATACTGCCGTGCGCGCTTGAGGATGTTGTTGATCTGGTCGCGTGGGTTCGCTGCGTTTGGGTTCTGGACAGCGAGACCCGACTTCTCCCCGCCAGCGAAGAAGTCCTGGTTCTCGTCGTCGTCGTCGCCATCGTCGTCGCCCTCGCTGTGAGCATGGCCATGTCCGCCTGCACTTCCGCCACCCGACTGGAGGTCCTTCAGCGTCCGCAGACCCGCCACGCCGCGCTGCTGTGGCGGTTGCCGGCTGGACGAGGGCTGTGCTGATGATGAAGAAGACGCGGCGCCTGCGGGAGGAGGAACATATGCGCCGTCGAGAGTGCGGCCACCGCCTGGCGCCTGCTGCCGTGCCGGGTCGGGGACAGGGTTGGTAGTCTGGTCGTCTCCAGCCATCTCAACGTCTGGTTCTGAGTCGTCGTCGGCGTGTTGTTCTTGGGGCTGGTGTTCGTCGAAGAAGAGCGAGGCAGCGAGGGTGAGGTCGCCGTTGGACGCGTTGAGGTAGCGTTCGGCCTGTTGCTGGGGTTAGTGGCTGCTTGCTATGCGCTTCTACGGGCTTCCAGGTACTCACTGTGGCAGGATCGAGGCCGGTCAAGCTTGCGAGCTGCGCGATCTGGGCGTCTTGGTTCTCGGAGCCCTCAGACATAACAAGTGGGTGTAGACGGGGAGTAAGAGTGAGGTGGTTGTGGATCTGCACAAGAAAGTGCTTGGGAGCTTGAATGTGGTGGGGAAGTTCGACAGGACCCTGACGTCGATACTTTGGCCTGTGCGTGAGATTGCAGCAAACAATCGATGGGTGATGGTTAACGATGATAGTAGTTGGGGATGAACAGCCTTGAAGCACTATAGCTTGTTGTGCAGATATGCAAAAGATACTCCAAGATGATTAGTCCAGTCCTGACTTTGCATGCTCGTAGCTCCGATACATTCTGCCAAGCGCGGAACGAACCCACGCCAGAACCTCACGAAGTCACACCCCAACTTCGACCTCGGAAGCCGCACAACCCACCGCGCATTGAGCAGCGACACTTGATCCAACCACCCCAGGACCGTTTCAAAACCCTCACATCTTCACCGGAGCCTCTGTGACTCTCATACACAATTTCCTCGTGGTCCGTTCCTCCGCACCACCTCCGCATCACCGCCGAGCAGCATCGAACAACAGGCCATCCCTCACGCAAACAAATATAATGGACGACCTATCCTCCAACAACCTCACCGAGTCAGGCATAACCATGCCCTCAGATAGCGAAAACTACGACGCAAATAACGAAGTACGCACACCCATATTACACCCATCAACCACCCCATGTCTCTCCAACACACCACTCCCCCAAACATACCCTCACCAGTCCCAATCACACACTAACACCCACCCAGCTCTCCTCCTCCTCCCCCTCCCCCCCCTCCTCCTCCTCCCCCCTAATCCTCTACTCCCCCCCAACCCTCTGGGGCCTCGCCCGCGGCGCCGCCATAAATCTCCTCCTCCCCTTCATCAACGGCCTGATGCTCGGTTTCGGCGAGCTAGTGGCCAACGAGTGCGCGTTTAGACTGGGCTGGAGCGGGACCAAGGTGTTTCCTACACATCGAGGGGATGCGAGGAGGGTGGGGCCGGGCGTGGAGATGCGTGCTGATCCGGTGGAGAGGAGGAGGAGGGATGGGAGGGAGATGGATATGTATACTTCAATGGAGTAGGGGGAGGAATAAGGGGAGGGGGATGTATATATTTGAGTGGCGGCATGGCATGGCAGAGATGTGGAGATGGAGATGAATCATTCAGCATCAGAAATATTTGTACAAAGAACATTGCCTCTACAAACACACAAGTCCCACATCATCGTCCTTCATATCATACAAACCCCAATCACCTACTTCCCCTCAAGTCTTCTCTTCTTCTCAGCCTCATACCTCTCCGCAGCCCTCTTCCTCTCGCTCTTCTCATCCCCCCCAAACCCCAACTTTCGCGCCGTGCTCGCCAGACCATTGCTGAACCTGCGCCACATAAACGCGAGCCTATAATTCCTCCTATAGTAGTCCAACTTCTCCATTGACGTTCCCTTCGCTCCGTCCTCAAAGTCCTCCTCGCGATCCTGCTGGCCACCGCTCGTCGTCGTCACCTTTGGCGTAACGAGCTGCAAGTGCGCCGGCACTTGCGTCCCAGCCTTGATGTTCAGACTGGACAGTGTAGCGGCTGTGCGACGCGCGGGCTTGGTAGGCGCTCTGGGAGCCTGGTACCGGACTTTCCCGTCTTTACCCTTGATGTCTTTCAGTCTCAGGTTGCCCTTGACGACCTCCGAGTAGGCTTCCATGCTCTGCTTGCTCGGGATCGTGCGTATGCGGATCGCGCGGCGGAACCAGTTCTGACGCAGGAGGAAGGACGTTCCGGCGCCGAGGATGCCGGAGACCAGGAAGTAGAGCTGCAGGGCGGAGGCTTGGAATGCGGTGATGACGCCGAAGAGGCATGCAAGGCCGGTCATGATGGCTTGACGCTGAGCGCCGCCCGCCATGTCGGTCACGCCGGTTTCGCCACCGGCCTGAAATGCAGAAGTTAGTAGGGAGTGGCACTGATGGCAGTATGGCTTACCTTGAAGAGCTTGTACATGATGGCAGTTGTGGCAGCCGGGAGGAGGAAGTACGGGTCCCGAGCCGTGAGGTCTGTGAACCAGAGGAAGCCGTCGTGCGCCATGCCCGGCACAGGAAGTTCAGCCATTGCGCGCAGACACCTAAACACACTGAAGCCGATCCACATCTGCACGAACATGAAGCCGCCCATGGAGAAGACGCCGCCCATGTAGGGCTTCAAAATGGCGGCTTGCTGCATTCTCAGCAGCTGCTCTTGCTGCTTGTCGCCGCGCTTGATGGCATCGTCGAGCTTCTCTTGGATGGGCGCGGTGACGGGCTTCATTGCTGCCATTGCGGCCATCTTGTCGGAGCTCATGGCCTGGAAGTAGAAGGTTATGCAGCGGACTGCGACGCCGGCGACGACAATGGAGCCGGCCCAGCCCCAGCCCGAGTTCAGGTAGACCTGCTCGATGGTCTTTTCGAAGAGGGTGGTTACGCCCCAGCCGTAGTCGAGGCCCAGCTCTTTGAGTTGTCCGGCGTGGTCGACGAGGGCCGTGGGGTCAAAGTCGGCTTTTGTGTCTTGCACGGGCTCGAGGCCGAGAAGGTCGTCCATCGTCTTGGGGTTTTCCAACTCCGCGGCGAGACTGTCGGTGGGAGAAGAAGAAGCCGCTCCGGACGAGGTGTTTACTACGGGCGCTTTGTCTATGCCTGCGGGCGCAATCTCTGGCGTGGCCGATGTGACGGCTGGTTCGATATAGTGGGAGGCGGGACCGTTCACGAATTCGGCCACGGGGACTTGCTGTGCGCCAGAGGCAGTGGCGTCACCGGCGGGCGTGTTTGGCTTGCCCCAGCTCCAGGGCGCGTACCATGAGCCATGCCGTACTGACGATGCTGTGAGGACAACAGTTGGTCTGCCTGCCCGCCACCGCGCGGACTGCAACGGGCTTGCTCTGGTGGATGACGTGGGAAGGCTAGAGGTTCGGGGGAGTGACGAGAACTGTACACGTGATGTTAGTACCTGAGCCCTTGTTGTGGTGCTGCGTGGTCAACAATGTGAGGCCATGGACGTGTTGCATGCATTGCGGGATGCGGAGGTGACGGCGGACATGGGACGGGCAAGCAGCGTACTGCATTCGCGGGCGCACCTTTCTTGACGAGCTGGGCCTCAATATTGTGCACTGTCGCGAGCTCAGCGGGACGAATTGGGCGGGCCGCAGCCCTCTACTCGGCAGCATGGTGAGGTGTTGTCCAAACTCGGAGGTGCTGCTCGTCGTTCGTCGCACTCCATCTTTTTCGAACATCAGCTACGCTAGGCCACTTGGACCAGCAGCGCACTCCACCCGTCACTGCGTCATCAACAACGCGGGCTCGAAGCAAACCTCATGTGGGATTATCCATTCCTCGACTATCGAAAATACAAGATACACCATATCCTTTATCCGTCGGGTATTGACCTCGTTATATACCCATATCCCAAAAACACCCTTCGAAATGCACTAACACTAGTCTCGAATATCTCCGTACAAGTACATCGACAGTGCCATCTGTGGTACTCCATCCGGCGATCGAAGGAACAGCTGCATATGCAAAGTATACGACACGCGCGACAAAGGCGCATAAACAATAAAAGGTACAGCCTCTTATCTAGGGTCTTCACGCCCGTTTGGCCGAATGTGTTAGTAAAGTAGTCTGAAACGCCATGCCAGGATATCGGGAAAAAGTCGTGTTGAAAGCGCTCGAAGATCCGAGCACGCAGGACTACTAGTCCATGATGTAGCTGTTGCCTTCCGTAGCCGCGAGAGCTTCCTCGGTCTGGTTGCCTACCATCTCCATGGCCTCGCCGAACATCTCTTGCCCGCTGCCTGAGCTTTTGAACGGATCCTGCATGGGACTTGTCGGCCCAGGTCCAGACGTCTCAAAGAGACCAGGGTCGATGGAAGCAATCGAGTTTCCACCAAAGTTGAGCTGAGCATTGGTAGCAAACGTTGGCGAGTTGGTGAATGTCGGCGTCGGCGCAGAGTTGAAGTAGTCGTTGTCACCACCGCCATCGCGGCGTGGGTCCCCAGGAGGAGTGTGCGACTGGCCAGGAGCGGCTTGAAGCGGAGGTTTAGTCGGATCCACAGACTTTTGCTTGGCCGTCCACTGCTGTGTCTTGTTTCGGAGGTGCGGTGGCAAGTCATCTGGATTGGTGATGCCGAGTTGGGTCATCAGCTTTTGCTGCTTAGTCGGTCGTGGTTTGCGTGTAGACAACGAAACCTGTAGAATTGGTGGTGGCGCAGGAGCAACTGGAGCCCACTTGTGCAACTCCTGTCGGAAGAAATTAATCTCATCAGATAGCAAGATTTCGGCACCCTCCAGCTTTCGCAAATAGAAGCGCTGAGTTGTCAGCTCATCCGGACTCGACATCAACGGATTGATGTACTGCGCGACATATTCGCGGAACCTCATGCCGTGTTCGATCAAAGAATCCAGAGTTTCTTCTTCCTCGGGTTGGAACGGTAGATTCGGGAGCATGTCTTGCCAGGTTTGGAGATCTTCCAGCTTGGGTCGCGTGGCATCGCGCGGGATCTTGACTCGGTAGTCGCAGATAGGGCAAGTGTACTTGTCATCCTCCTTGACTTTGCCGCGCGCGATCTTCAAGCACTTACCATGGTACCTGTCAATAGTTAGATGTTTGTGACTTGTTAAATTGGAACAGCCGACTTACCATTCGTGACACAGCTCACACTCAATCATCATGCCAGCTTCAGGCTTGCGGCAGATGCAGAATACGTCGCGGCTGGAACCCGACCCGTCAACATTCTCACCGTCCTCCACTGGGCTGGCCTCGCGCGAAGCGGGCTCGACCGGCATGCGCGGTTGATCAGAGAGATCAAAGCATGAACGATTACGCTCATCGACCTGCTTCATGTGCGCATGCAAGATGTGAAGAGGTGCATTGGCCTTGCCAAACAGCTTCTTGCCAGTTCGCATCCAGTCTTCGTGGCGTTTCTGCTCCTTCTCGAGGTCGATGGTACCCGGTGGCTTGCTGTTAAGTATACTCAAGCCCTCGATGGCGGTCCGAACTTCCATGTATTTTGGTCGCTGCGTGAAGTCAGGGTCCTTGCTCCTCTCATACAGAGACATGATCAATTCTTGTGCGTCGCGCTGCTTCTTGAGAATGGCGTCCACTGCCGCGCGGGTCTCGGGTGTCACGGGCAAATTCGCTGCCTGCTTGGACAAGGCATCCAGTTGCTGGTAGTGAACATTCTCGACCGCAATAAGCTCTTTGGCTTTGAGCTCCCAGAACTCTCCCTGATCCTTTTTGCTTTGGATGAAGCTCATCTCGGGGTGATTGCCGGGAACGCCTAGTTCCGCGCCTCGGGATATGAGCCTGCTGACTTCATCCAAGGTCGTCGCTTGCTTCATTCTGAAGTCGTCGGTCTCTTGCAACCACTTCAGTTGCTGCAAAACCTTCTCAAGCGCCTCCAACTCGGGAAGGTCAACGTTGAAATTTTTGCCTTCCTCAAGGAGCTCATCCAGTCGAGTGACGCTATCCTGAGATGCTCGGTCGCGTAAGACCACTTGTGCCTTCTCTCGAAATTCTGCGATGCTGTCGGCTCGCTCGCGTAGAGAGGCGATCTCGGGGCAATCGAAGCCTAGTTCCTTTGCTTGACTAAGAAGCTTCTTGATATTCTCGACACAGCGGTACTCTCGCTCTTTTTCGTCTGCTGCATCAGCTGCTGCACTCTTACTGGCGGCACCTCGTCCTTTAAAAGTCCGCTCATTCTTGCGTCGATTCTGCTGCTTCCGAGTGATGTAGTTGATAGCGTTGTCAGAGACCTCTTGGCATTTCTCGACGAAGTCTTTGAGATCGGCCAGACCTGGAAGATCCCAGTCAATCTTCTCTCCTTCATTGAGAAGAGATCGCAACGATTTAAGTTGTGGTTGAGGACCCTCAGCCATGAGAGTTTCCATCTTCTGCTCCCAAACCTCAGGCGTGCCCGCCTTGTCGACAACCTTTTGTACAATGGTACTCAGGCTGTCATTTGGCATGCGATATATCAGAAGGTGCTCGCCTCGGGCTCCAGAAAACCGGTCGGTCTCGAGACTACCCGGACAGCATTCGAACCATCCGGCATGTTGCAGGCACAAGACCTTCTTCGAATTACGACAATAAAACCGGGACAGATAGCTGTAGGCTTTGCAAAAGGTGCAGATCAGCTCATCCTCGTGTGTGTCCGTGTCGTCAATGATGAACTCCAGCTCGCACTTTGCATCGGAGTCGCCGCTGCCGTCAATCTTACAGGCATGTTCCTTCGCCGCCTTGTGCTTCTCTAGGAACGTTGTCCGCACACTGACCTCTCGATCTCGTGCTCGTTCCAAAGCTGGGCCGAGCCACTTGGCCGTCTTGATCGTTGTGTCTTTGCGCGCAGCAGCTGCCAGCAGTAACTCATCGTGGGAGAAACACGGCTGCCGTCGGTAGTCTTGCAGCCGCTGAACGCCGTGTTCGCCGAACGGCTCCCAATCAGAAGGAGCAAAGTTGACAGCCTCGTTCATGTTGAAACCGTGGTTGAAGCCGGCATGGTAGGCCTGGGGGAACGTAATGACGAACTCTCCGGCTCGTTGATCTAGTGCGTACACCCTGACGCCGGCCTTTTTGAGTTGTTCTGGTGTCAACAGCGTCACGAGCTGGAATAGTAGGTCCGGTTGCGACTCGAACAGCTCAGGCACTGCCTCGCGCATAGCCTGCTCAAACTTGTCGCAGTCTTCAGACGGAATGCCATACCATGTCTTGGTCGCGCCGAAGTGTTGGTAGTTGGCAGAGTACGTGTAGTGGTCCTCGGCATGCCAACAGAACGTAGAGAAAACCATGCCAACATAGAGCCACGGGACTGTCATGCCAGAGATATCAGACTTGATATGACGGAACAAGGAATCGGGAGCGTATGGGAGTATGTTCAAATTCCAAGGATCGGTGGAGTATGGGTCTCGTGGGTTCTTCTCAATGGTCGGGAAGCCGCTTCCATGCGTTGTCGAATGGACGTCCGCACCGTACTCCACTTCGATGGTCTCCGTGAGGTTTCCCACCGATCGCCAAAACTCGTTCTCGACATCGTCTTCCGTTACCGGCCTCGGCGCGTTAGTGATGGGATCGAAGGGCGTCTTGTTGGCGAAATGCGCTTGCTTGAAGCTTTGTGCCCGCTCCTGGAACTGCTTCAACGAGTACACACCACCCTCCTCGAAACCGAATTCGCCGGTGCCAACGAGACACCGTGGACAATGCCAATCATACTCTGGAACGCTCTTGATAGGTGGATCGAGGCAGTACCCATGGTAGCCTGCATCGCAACTATCACAGAGGAGGATGTTCGACGGGTCGTTGTCTGTACCGCAGGTCTCGCATCGCTACGGCAGATTAGAACACTATTGTAGAAGAGGATGGGGTGCACTCACATCGCCTGGTCGCTCATCCGCTGCGCGAGCGCGTGGATAGAAAGTCGAACCTGGCGTCGATTGGCGCGGCTGTGTCATGTGCGAGCCGGCGACGGTGGGCGCCGCATCTGCAGGTAGTTCGTTAGCGAGGAATATCATCCAATGAGACATACAGCGCTCGTATGACCTGTGCCTGGATCTGTCAAGGAGCAGCAACACAGCATCCCTGTCCAAGCGGCAGGCGGAGCGAAGCTGCAGATGGCCGCTTGCGAACGTGCTTACCTTTCTTCAACCGCTTACTACGTCGTCCATTAACGTCATCAACGTCGTCGTCGAAGCTGTCTTCGACATCCTGTGAGTGTGCGCGCTTCAATTGATTGAACACTTGACCGTTCGCCTGTGGAGTCAAGCCAAGTGTCATTGGTCGCATGTCTGGTGTGTTGTGGGAGGAGAGCATGGGGCTGCCTCCATTCCGCAGCGGAGTACCCATGTGTGAGTCAACATTCTCGCGATGGAAGCCGTTCGGCGTGTTCAATGCAGAGAAGGAGCTCGCGGCAGGTGGTTGCACTGGAGTTGCGTGGGACGGTTGGGCGTTCACCGCTGTAAATCCACCTGCGTTGACGGATGTGAAGCCGGACATTGCGGGTCGTGGCAGCTCAGTAGACGGAGTAGGCGCGGATTCACCATGCAGTGTCGCATTCAAGGCTACCGAAGCTCTGACTGCAGGCGAATCGGCAGCGTGGGCGACGGGCGTGCCTTGTGCCGACTTCTTCAGAGGCGAAGGCGCAGGCGACGGCGTGAAGGGACCGCCATGCTCGAATTCCAGCATCTGCTGCACACCGGGCTTAACGACGCGCAAGTACTGCTCGTAGGGATGCAGCCACTTCTGGTATGAGTTCTTCAACGACGTAGAGAGCGAGGACATGATCTTGCCGCTGTAGCCGAGGTCTCGTCCGATTTCAGCCCACTTCTTCTGCTTGCACACGCGCTCGAAACCACCCCTGGTCTCCACGGCTTTTTTGAGCTTGAAAAGGTCCAGTGGTCGCTTGTCGACGCTGGGAAAGCGTGTGAGACTGTGGCCGTGCTGCTTGTGGAATTTGGCCAGCTGGTCCAAGTAGTTCAGGTTGGCACGTGTTCCTGTGGAGAGTAAGAATGGATCTGGAAACAGCTGCGATGGAGCTTGCGCATACCTCCTTCGACAGAATTGAGCTCCTGCCGGCGTGTGCGGAAGTGGAAGCGCTGCGCTGGTGTTAGCCTGTCTTGCGCTCACGATCATCAACAATGGCCGTCGAATAAGTGATGTTAGCCATGGCGATATGCGCTTACCTCGGTGTCGATGGCGAATTCGGGATTCCAGCTATCAGGCGGTATGATCTTGACGATGCCGTACTTCTGCGCCTCCTCGCGTATGCTCTCGATGTACTGCACAGGGTCCTTGAACTGCTCGGCTGTCGGACGATATGTGGGCGACTCCTGTAGACCAAACATGCGATTGGGCTTCGGCGGCTGGTTGTTCGGTGCCCCATGGCCTCTTCGCTCCACCGTCGTAAGGTCGAGTGGTTGCGCCTTACGGGCGCTCAAAGGGATAGTGGCCATGCCGCTCGGCTGCACGCCATTCATCGCTGGCATTACAATTCCGCCCATTCTTGACTTTTGCGCAGAAGATGGACCGTCAAGCATCGTGTTGTCCGCCGCGACTCGGAAGGTCGTCATAGTGGCGCCCGTCGAAGGCAGCCCGCTGGGGGGCATGAAGTCGACCATGGCACCTCCGCCGCTGCACCCGGCGCTCCTGCGAAATTGCCCTTTGCGATAACTTTATAACGAAGTTTGGGGAAGTCCGTGACGATTGGCGTTCGAAGGAAGGGTGTATGTCGGCTGTGGTGGCTACGGTGGGGAGATACGTGTAGGCATGTGGGTATGGGACCAGGGACGGCGACGCCCTACGCCTAGACGTATTCGGTGCGCTGGAGCGACAGGCTGGTTGGGCGGATGCAGAAACGGTGTCGTGCTTCGGCGACGAGCGTGGCTGTCGAGCCAGCGCAGTGTGGTGGTATGCGACGGGAAGTGGTGTGAAAGGGAAGGTGCAAGGTTCGGGCGGATGTGAGCGTCTGGGTGCTTGTGGTGCTTGTCCTAGCGAACTAGCGAACACCTAGGCCCCAAAAGCAGCGTGCATCACACCGGACATGCTGGACAAACCGCTGGATCTTACCGAATCTGTGACATGACCTGGCTACGTTCAAAGTTTGGCAGATCCCTAACTCTAGTTTCTGGTTCTTTTGCGTGCGTTGAAACAGCAATTTCAAGATCGATTGCACGAGGTGCCCAGGCGTGTAGTAGTGCTGAGACATACCTACTGCGGGCTACCACCTACTGTAAGGCTGCAGACCTTACTCTTCACTACAGCCAATCTATTGCCAGACACACAATGCTTGAATCACCGCTCATGATATGTGTAAGAATTGTTCGATGGTTTTGAGTCTCCAGTCCTGACGTTCGGTGTGGCCTGAAGGGTGACACAAACGTACCCTTCACCCATGTACCTTGTACTCCTACACCTAACATCTTTAAATAAAGTTTTCGCCACTCGCAAGCCTAGTGCTCTTTCCACTGCACACTCACGAAGAGTGCAAACGTCTTACGATTCTTCCAGCACAGCTTGACTGTATCCCTGTTCTCAAGCTTTGTATATTTAGGCTGCGGCAACTGATGTTCGGCAGCGGAGGTACCGATCGTAGAATCCAAGCCACAACCAATCACAGTACTAGCGCTTGGTATAGACTGTTCAATGTTCGCTCCGTGTCTGGTTACGATCAACACCAACACCAAACATCAACGGGCCACCATGTCAGAAGCCTTCAAGATCGAGCGCCGGCCATTCAGTGCATTCTACTGCTGCTATCTCCTCCGCTCAAAGCACCGCAAATCCTTTTACATCGGGAGCACGCCGAACCCTGCGCGTCGCCTGGGCCAGCACAATGGCTCAAGCAAGGGTGGCGCAAAGCGAACTTCAATGCAAGGCAAGCGCCCGTGGGAGATGACGTGCATCGTCACCGGCTTTCCATCGCGGTTTGCGGCGCTGCAGTTTGAGTGGGCTTGGCAGAATACGCACGCGACCAGGCATATCAACAAAGACGTGCGCGATGCACACGCAGAAGAGCTGCAAAAGGGGAAGAAAGCTGCGTCGCCGAGCAGGAGGAGAAAGAGACCGCCCATGTCGCTGGAGGCAAGACTGAAGAACTTACATCATCTGCTGGGCGCGGAAAGCTTCAGTCGGTGGCCGCTGCACCTCAGGTTCTTTGCGCCGGATGTATATGTGCAGTGGCAGAAACACGTTTCGAAGTTGAAGACGACATTGCGAAAGAGTATCACGATACAGCTGACACCGGCTGAGATACCAATGCTGGCAAGTGATGTGTCGACGGAGTTACAGACACACTTTATACCTGAGGTCATCCGAGCCATACCGGTAGCATACGAAGATTGCAAAGCGTACATCGAGAAGTCAAGAACCGTACTTGGATATGATCGACGACGAGACTGCGGCGTCTGTAGGAAGGACGCCAACAGCTTCACATCGCTCGTTCTCGTCTGCCCAATCGAGACCTGTCAGACCGTCTCGCATCTCTCCTGCCTCTCAACCAAATTTCTAACAGAAGAAAACAACACAGACGCCATGGTTCCCACCCAAGGCAAATGTCCAGGTTGTCGCAGCCTTATTCAATGGGCGCCGATGATGAAGGAACTCAGTCTACGCACTTGCGGCGAGGAAGAACTTAAGATACTCTTCAAACCCAAGCGTGGAAAGAAGCTAGAGAACGCCGCGGAGTCAGACACACTCGATACCGAAGAAGGCGAAGACGAAGACGAAGACGCAGACCTAGACGAAACGTGGATGGAAGACCTCAGCCAAGACGAAGACGACCTCCCAGAACCCATGCGACGATGAACCCGCTACCACTCCTTCATAACTCTCAACGCCAACCCCTCCTCATCAACCCTCCCAACACACTTATTCACCTCGCTTCTCACCATCTTCTGCACCTCCTCCAAAGTTCCGCCTGCATCAATTCTGACCAAATCCTCCCCTTCCGGTTTCTGCATCAGCGTCTCAAACAATACCCTCACACGGTCCTGCATCTCCTTCTTCTCGTACTTTTCCGCCCCGTAGCCGCCGCGCTTGGCTGCATCTTCGGCCGAGATGTCGAGGAAGATGCACAGGTCCGGGCGTGGGAGACCGACGTCGGGTTGCCGGCACCAGGAGAGAGACATGCTGGGGTTGTGCTTGGCGGCGGAGTAGACGGCGCCGCTGTAGTAGTAGCGGTCTATTATGAGGGTTGTGCCGGATTCGATGGAAGCTTGAATAAAGGCGCTATGTGTCGTGAGTATGAAGCTAATGCACATGTATTGAAGATGTTGCATGGAAAGATGCACTTACGCTGCTTCCCATCGATTCGCAGAGAACAGGAGATGTATAACATGATCTTCTGTTTCTGTCTGGCCGCTGAGATAGTTATTGATCATTTGCCCAATCGGTGTTGTTCTATCTACCTCAATACATTAGTACACATGTCCTGTCTCTAGTGATGTCTGGTGTGCTGAGCGTACCAGGAAATCGCATGTGCCGCACTTTCATGCCATCTTGTTGCAGCGTCTCGGCGAGCATTTCGCATTGTGTCGACTTCCCAGCCCTGTCAAGACCTTCGAATACTATGAGCTTGCCGCGCGCCATGGTCTTTGTGTTGATGAATAGGACAGGGGTGCGGTGTGTGGTGCGGTTCAGATGTAAGGCTGGGTTTAGCACGGCGCTAGTGGTGGGGACACTTCGTCGCTGGTGCCTCGATGCTTCGAAGCCTTATGAAGAATTCTGTCAGCTTAACGTCCCAACCCTTCTCCAGCTCACCGTGAAGCTTTCGTGATTTGCGCATAGTGTCGCGAGCAAATCGCTGCCGTCCATCGACGAAAGCAACATGACGCACTTCGCCTTCCTCTCCCTTCCAGCCGAATTGCGATGCGGAGTTTATCACGAGCTGATGAAGGGGTTCCTGCGCGATCGTGACGTTGCCAACATCAATGGACTATTCCTGTCCTGTCGTCAAATCAATCGGGAAATGGAGGACGAACACATTAAGAAAGGCCGACCTCTACTGAACATCATACGCGATTGGAGGTCGATTTGGGAAGAAGATGGAGTCGAAGAGCTCCAGCTCGCGCAGAGCTCGGAGTTCGACGAGTCTCTCAAGATCAACGCCATTTCGGTTGGGTGCAGGCTATTCGGACCTCCTCCGTATAAGCTCACAATGGTCACCGAATCGCATAAGGCTTTGGTCGAGTTCCTCCGTCGCGTATACAGCCAGTCCCATCAGAGACTTGTACTTGGTATGGCTGATGGCCCCCATATAAAGCGTAACCATCTCATATATTACGATCTCATCTGGATCATCCACAACGTGAGAGGGCCCAGTAACGAACCAAGTGCGTTTGCGCATCTCGAGCGCTTGGTTGTCCAACTAGAAACCTGGGCAATTTCGAAGAAAAACAACAAGCGCACCATTAGCCAAATGAGAGCAGTGCTGTCGAAACTTGCTGAGATAGTACTTGACTATGGGGACTTTCCGGAGATGAAGAGCGCGTGGGCTGCTGGGAAAGATATAGATGACGAGTATGTGCAATGGTCGTATGGCTTCGATTTTAAGGACGGGCTGCCGGAGGAGGAAGCTGTGGCGTGGAAGTATGAGGTGCAGCAAGGGTTCCCGGCGCCAGTAGAAAGGCTTGACCGTCTATTGATTCGCTTGTAAATTATGAACTTGGCAAGGAACCAAGCTTCAGGATAACAGCAAGGAGGGTATCAAGGACGTTCAAATCGGACGCCATAGAAGGTCTGACAACCGCAACAACGGTACATTCGAGGCAAATCAGCCATGCTCTAGCCAAGACTAGTCGCCCGCCCAATCATTGACCCTCGAAGCTGCGCAAACATTCCTTCTTTTCGGTTTTAGAGCGTTGCGCGTTTGTACGCTGGTAGATTTCACTCTCACCAGTAGGGCGCGCTCCTGAAACTTCTTGCCTTTATCGACCCCTCTCTGTGACACGGCAAGCTCAACACTCTCACCTGCATCGTCAATCAGCCCATGCCATCGACTCACAGTAAGCTGATATCTTCTCATCGCCGATTCACTACTCGACTCTCGATCAGCCCTCAACATCTTCATCTCGCTACCCAATCGAGTCGCAACCCAAAGTCATTCTCTCACTACTCGACAGCCAACAAAATCGTAACTCCAAAGACTTGGTCATATGTGATCCTTGTCCATCCAGGTTCAAACTACTCAAAACGTTCTGTCACACCACCAACGATATGACTACCGGCTTCTTTCTTCTCCCGGTCGAGCTGCGGCTACAAGTTTATGGTCACCTCGTCGCGACTTCGATGGCCAACGGTACAACCACAGGGATTGCCGGCTTAATGATCAGCTGCCACGAGGTCTACCACGAGATGAACACCAATTGTATAGCGAAAATTCGGCCTCTTCTCAAAGCAATGAGTGCGTGTGTCGCTGCGCAACCCAGTGGTGATCCCCTCTTCTTCGAGCTGCCGCTTGGATACGGTTTCGTCAAACGCCCAACACAGATCATACTCAGCATTCTAACTCCACGCCCAATCAAAACTTTCGACGGGAACAGCAGCATTCGGACCCGTAGCACCTTTGCTTCCCGCGTCAGCCACGGCCTTACTTTCCATCCTGAACTGTCGATGGACTACTCTCACAGTCTGCACGCATTTCTCGGTGGGAGCCGACGACCCTGACGACATCAACGCTCACATCGAGCGCCAACAATGGGTACTGATCTGTGTGTTTCATAATTTGATGTGTAAACATGCGGCACAACATAACTTGAGGCCTTTTGCAACTACCAATACGTTGGTTATACGCATGGGAGCTCACCGACAGACTGAAATGAAAGATATGAGCCCTGTGGAACTGGTCGCACGACAGTTGTTAAGCTGCATCCGACGCTCCGAGGGACTTCCCTTGGAGGACATAACCCCCAAGTCAATCACCAGCAGGATGATTGGAGGGGTGCAACCATAGCATATCGCGATTCAACGAGAGGAGATGACTTCTTCAGGAACATAGGGGTATGTTTTTGACCGCATGGAACATACTGGGAATTGAGATTAACCTTCTTACTCATCAATGGCGAAGGTCTTCGTTCTTCTTGAAAGGCTCAGAGCTTTCATGATTTGGATGAACTATTTAATTCCACTAGGTATGACGTATTGCAACACATAAAGCTACAACAAACAACAAGCAATTACCCACGTATTTGCCATGACACGGAGCTTTCGAGACCTTACGATGGCACCATCAATCGCTCAACACCCTCAACCCTCTTATCTTCCTCTTCGCCCATGTGGCGGCCTTGTAGTCTTGCAGCTCTTTCTCCGATACATACTTCTCTTGAAAGCCTCCGACACCCCTCAGCCTCTCTGCAACGTCGAGCCTCTTGATCTCCACCCCGTCATGCCTGATGACAATGAAGTCAACATACTCATACAAAACTTTGCCATACGCGAACCATTCTCGATCGCCACCGGCCAGCAAACCGTTCATATTCTGTGCAACAAACCTCGCCAGATATTCCGGGCTAAGGACCGTGTCTGCGTCATCTCTGAGACTACTCATTAAGCTCGCGCTTATGGGATTTCCGGAGGCTGATGGGTCGACATCCTGTGGCGTTTCAACGTTGATATCAATAGTCTTGACAGTCATGTGCCGATGGGTGTGAATCTTGTTGTCTTCGAGCTTGCCCACCGGCCCAGCCTTGATGAAGCGTTCCAAGATACCATAAATTTGCCATCCCATTGCAGGACCAGCGCCATTGCCTATTCCAAAGCCTCTGTAGGATCCGTACTTGCGATAGGGGGTTTCCGAGCCGTCGTCATTACGCTGCTTCTTCCTGTCGAATTTGCCTGCGATGCGAAAAGTTACGTTGACTGCGTCGAGGCTGTTGGTAAGCACCGGTATTCGCAGCCAAGTTGGCAAGGGCAGTATCTCGTCTAGGATGATGACATCAAGATCGTATTGCCGCGCTCCGAGACGCTTGATGTTTTCTTGCGTCTCGCGTCGAATCTGATGGTTCACGAGGAGGAGACTGGACGCATTCGCGACGACGTTTGTGGGCTGGTATAACACAGTCTTGCACCAGGCTCCAAGGCGTGGACTGAGGAGAATCTCTCGGTCCTGTATGAGGTCGTTGAAAGATTGATCGAGCGATGGAGCGTCATTTTGTTGAGCGAGGATGACGTGGTGTAGAACGTGGTCTCGTAATTCCCGAGGGACGCTCTGGAGCGTAGACATGCTTGTGGAGCACGATTTTGGTGTGTACAGTTGCGTCTGAGATGTGGTGCTTCTCTGCAGCTGGGGAATTCATAAACGGTGCCCTGCTTCGTCGTTGCCTATTCGCTGAGATGGTGACTGCCGGAGTTGGGAAGTGGGGTAAACCAGGCAGCTGTTTGCGTCTCATCAAGCTGTGCGCAGTTACGTCGTGCAGATATCCTAATTTGTTCTAATCGAGAAGCGTCCCTGCCAAAGAAGGGTATCCTGTGCCAATTTCTGCTCTGACATGTACGCACCATATCTTGCACGTCATCGCCTTATCGAGGGCGCTGGTCCCAAACATCACAGCATGTGTACCTTAATCATTACAACTCTTGAGAATTTGTAATAACGAAGGCGATGAGGAAGAAGGTCACTTTTTAAGAGAGGTTTTTCGGCATTGGACGACGCGCTGCGCTAGTTCCCAGTGAAGCCTCTTTGCGAGCCGATCAGTACGTCACTCTACCGCCATAGCACCCGTTCGAGTGCAATTGAAGCGGCGTATTATTGACATGTTTCATCGAGTTCAGGATTCGCTAGTCACGGTATGTGTGCTAGTGACTACGCCGCAACGTGGTGCGCAAAGCGGACGGCGCTCAGGCTTACCGTCATTCTTAACAACACAGCCCATCATATGCGGTCTGCTTCGCTGCACCCCATCTTGACTTCATTTTCTACGAAAGTATGGACAAGAAATCGGTACTAATCACAGGATGTAGCGACGGTGGCATCGGCGGCGCACTGGCTTTGGCATTCGCGCAACGGGGCCTGTTGGTCTTCGCTACCACCCGCAAGATTGCCAGCATGTCGAAGCTGACCAACCTGCCCAATGTGCGCCTCCTGGTTCTAGACATCACCAACCAAGCTCAAATCCACGCTGCGGTTGAAGCTGTAAAGAAAGAGACCGGTGGAAGCTTGGACTATCTTGTTAACAATGCGGCACAAGGCCGATTTATGCCACTACTCGACGAAGCGGAAGGTTTCAAGGAAGCGAAAGAACTGTTTGATCTCAACTTATGGGCACAATTAAGTATGGTTCAAGCGTTCACGCCGCTGTTGATGGAGGCTAAGGGAACCGTTGCGTATATCTCGAGTCTCGCTACGCGCGTCAATATGCCATGGCTTGGGTAAGTTGTACATTCCAAAAAGGAGTGGGTACCGTACGGAGAGTTGGCTGACGCCTACAGGATGTATGCAATGTCAAAAAGCGCAGCGGAAATCATGTTCGACACGCTACGCCTGGAGCTAGCACCCTTCGGCATCAAGGTGACGAAGGTTATGACAGCTACTGTGGCCTCGAATAGCTTCTCATACTATGAGAACTGGAGCTTACCAGAGGACTCACTCTACGGTGAAGTACGAGACACAATCAAGAAGAGGACGAATGGTGACGATGGTGTGGTCAGAATGGATACGCATGAGTATGCGGAAATTGTGGTGCCGAAGATCATGAACGGGGATGCAGTCGTCTGGTCCGGCCATAATGCGGGGGTCATAAAGCTGATGTTGAAATGGCTACCAACCTGGTTTTGGGTAAGTTTGACGCAAATTCAATGATGGCAGGGGCTGATCACATGACAGGACTGGGCGATGAAGAAGGACACTGGCGTAGACGTGATGCTAAAGAAGCAGCGGGCTTCTTGATTGTTGCTGGCTATCTCTTTGAGGGTAAGGTATCTGCTGTCATAGCAGCTATAAAGTAT
>Ga0265798_10003215_pt1 | contig 23396 bp, 15 predicted proteins | sample P3T30metagenome_FD_192430 | JGI IMG/M metagenome (GOLD analysis project Ga0265798, IMG submission 192430) | Plant litter microbial communities from East Loma Ridge, Irvine, California - P3 T30 | ecosystem: Environmental > Terrestrial > Plant litter > Unclassified | place: USA: California... | reverse complement strand
TAACCTAATGCATAGTCGAGCGCGACACCAATGAACAGTGCGGCCCCCAGCCAGTTGTTATGGCGGAAGGCCTTGAAGCATTTCATGCGGTCGCGATCGCGGATCAGGGTGTAGTGGTACAGCGCGATCGCGCCCGCCACGACGATGCCGCCCACGAACGGGGCGCGCAGGCCAAGCGACCAGCCGCATACCAGCAGGATCGCCAGCGAGGCGCCGTAGCACAGCATGATCGCGGCCACGTCGAAGCGGCCGAAAGTGATCGCCGAGGTGCGCATGCCGAGGCGCAGGTCGTCGTCGCGGTCGACCATGGCGTAGGCGGTGTCGTAGGCCACCGCCCAGAACACATTCGCCACCAGCAGCCACCAGGCCACCGCCGGCACCTGGTCCTGCACCGCCGCGAAGGCCATCGGGATGCCGAAGCCGAAAGCAATGCCGAGGTAGGCCTGGGGAATCGCGAAGAAGCGCTTGAAATAGGGATAGGTGCCGGCCACCACCACCGCCACGACCGACAGCTGCTTGGTCAGCGCGTTCAGCGGCAGGATCAACAGGAACGACACGATGGCCAGCACCGCCGCCACCATCACCGCTTCCCAGCCGCGGATCTTGCCGCTGGTGAGGGGGCGGTCGACGGTGCGCTTGACGTGGCGGTCGAAGTCGCGGTCGGCGTAGTCGTTGATCGCGCAGCCGGCCGAGCGCATCAGGGCCGTGCCGATCACGAAGATCGCCAGCACGTGCAGGTCCGGCACCCCGCCGGACGCCATCCACAGCGCCCACAGGGTAGGCCACAGCAGCAGGAGGATGCCGATCGGCTTGTCGGCCCGGATCAGGCGGAAGTACAGCGCCAGCTTGTTCATGGAGTCGCGTCTTGCCAAGCAAGAATTGTTGAGCAGAAGGCAGCGATTCTAGCCTGTTTGCCGCTGTGCCGCGCATCCCATCCGGTCCAATCAGGCGCCATTCAGTACGCATGACATTCCTGTGTATTCACAGCAAAGCACATGCATCAATGTTGTCATTTTATCGTCATGAAAGTGACATGTTTGTTTGTTTAAATGCATCGTCCATACCGGGGGTGGTAAGGACCAGGCCAGGCCCGATTCCCACGGCGCCAGCCGACAAACCAGATGCCGGTCCACCGGCTCGATCCTATTCTTTGGAGAAGCTCAGCATGAACAACAACGATATGTCGCCTTCGCGCCGCAACCTGCTCAAGGGCATGGCTGGCGCCTCCGCGCTGCCTTTCGTCGGCGCCTTCGCCGCGCTGCACGCGCGTGAAGCCATGGCCGCCAATGGCGCTACCGCCCTGGTCGACAGCCCGTACGGCCCGATCGCCCCGGTGAACGACCTGAGCACCGGCCTGCCGCTGCTGCAACTGCCGCCAGGCTTCAGCTACCGCAGCTACGGCTGGCGTGGCGACACCATGAGCGACGGCCGCCCCTGCCCGGGTGGCCACGACGGCATGGGCGTGATCCTCACGCGCAAGGTCGGCCGCAGCACCGAGCAGGTGTTGGTGCGCAATCACGAGATCAGTGGCAGTGCCCCTGGTAATTTCATCAACGCCTACGGCCTGTACGACACCGGCAATGTGAGCGCCAATTCGACCAACCGCTCCTGTGGCGGCACCACCAACCTGGTGTTCCGCGACGGCGAATGGATCAGCATGACGCCGAGCCTGGGCGGCACCCAGCAGAACTGCGCTGGCGGCATCACGCCCTGGAACACCTGGCTGACCTGCGAGGAAATCGGTTCGGACGCGGTCAGCGCCGGCGGCAAGAAGCACGGTTATGTATTCGAAGTCACCGCCGATCCGCAACAGACCAGCGGCCAGCCGATCGTCAATATGGGCCGCTTCGCCCACGAAGCCGCCGCGATTGATCCGACCAACAGCCATGTCTACCTGACCGAGGACTCGTCGGGCAAGTCGGGCTTCTACCGCTACATCCCGGACAACAAGACCGGCGCGCCGGGTTCGCTGGCCATGGGCGGCGTACTCGAGATGGCCAAGGTCAAGGGCGTCGACAACGTCAACCTGGCGGTGGCCTCGGTCAGCGATGTGTACGAACTGGAATGGGTGTCGATCCCGAACCCGGACGCCAACCGCGGCAACGCCACCGGCCTGAACGGCCAGACGATCACGAGCGCCGCCGGTCCCTTCGTGCAAGGCTGGGCCAAGGGCGCGCTGCGCATGAACCGCGGCGAAGGCATCTGGTACGCGCAGGGCAAGATGTATGTGATGGATACCTCGGGCGGCCCGGTCAATCGCGGCGCGATCTGGGAACTCGACCTGGCGCGCCAGACGCTCAAATGCATCTACTCGAGCCCGAGCCAACTGGTGGGCAATATGGGCGATAACCTGACCGTCAGCCCGCGCAACGCGATTCTGATCTGCGAAGATTCGTCGAGCGCCATCACCGACCACTTCGGCTTCGGCCAGCGCCTGATGGGCCTGACCGGTGCCGGCGACGCCTACATCTTCGCCAAGAACAATATCAATCTGACGGCCGCCCAGCTGCAGGGCGCCGGCAAGCTGACCTCGCTCGCAGGCGATGCGCGCGGCAACGAATTCGCCGGCGCCTGCTTCGACCCGACCGGCCGCTACCTGTTCGTGAACATCCAGACGCCCGGCGTGACCTTCGCCATCTCGGGTCCATGGGCTAAAGGCCCGCTGTAATCGTCCACCTTCAACCAGGAACCAGATCATGTCCATGACCAAATTTGCCGCCGCCGCAGCAGCAACTCTCGTTGCGCTGGCATTCTCGACCTCCGCCCATGCCGTGCTGTTGGTGGGCGCCGACGGCGCGAAGCACAATACCGTGACCGACTACAGCAGCGCCGGCGCCGTGTCCTTCGACCTCGACCTCAAGAGCTTTACCAACAATACGCTCAGCTTCGTGCTCGAAGAAGCCGACCTGGCCGGTCCGCTCAGCTTCTCGGCGATGGTGAACAACCTGATCGGGCTGGCGATTCCGCGCTTCCACTTCACCCTGCAAGGCATCGGCTATGCCGCGCCGGGCAGCGTGACGTCGTTCTCGGGCCATACCGTGAGCTACACCAACAGCAATGCGGCGATCAGTTTCCCGCATGGCGAGACCGCCGAGTTCCAGTTCGGTAATCCAACCGGCGTGGCTGGCCGCAGCGACTGGCTGCTCGACACCAGCGGCCTGCGCGCGGGCGATGCGTTCTCGATCGTGGCGCAGGTGCCCGAACCGTCGACGGTAGCGATGGTGCTGCCGCTGATGGCCGGCCTGCTGCTGGCGCGCCGTCGCAAGCGCGACTGATTGCCGGATGACTGATCCGGGGCCGGCGCATGCCGGCCTTTTTTTATTCCAGGCCGCGCAGCATGCCGCGGTAGAGTTCGGGCGGAAACACGACCGATTCGGCCTGCTGTCTCGGCTCGCAGAAATATTCGCCGTGGCGTTCGACCTCAGCCGCGACATTCAGCGATTTGGACAGGTCGAAGCGCGTGAGCAAGGTGGTCTCTTCGCGCGCATTGCTCGCCAGGGTGAGCAGCGATTTGCCGTCCGGCGCGAACGCCATGGTCCTGTCCTGGCCAGGCGCGTGCAGCACGCGCACGACCCGGCCGCTGGCCACGCTGACGATGGAGATCTGGTCCTGGTATGGAGAATCCACGGCGATCCAGCTGCCGTCGCCATTCACGGCGAACGGGGGGATCGCGTTGTCGGCACAGCTGAAGAATTCATCGCTGCGTTCGCGGCTTCCGGTGTCGAGCACCTGCATGCCTTTCTCGCCCCACACGAACAGCTTCGCGCCATCGGCCGACAGCGCGAGCAGGTACGGCGACAGGTCGCCCGTGTCCACGAATTTCTGCAGCTTGCCCGGCGCTTCGGTGCCGATCGTGTAGACCGCGTTGTTGGCCAGGTCGCCCACATAGAGGATGCCCTTGCCCTGGGCCGCCGCGATGTGGCGCCCGAATGGCATCTGGGTAGCCTGGGCGCCGACCGGCAGTGCGGCCACCACTTTTTGCTGTGCGATGTCGATCACCGAGACCAGGTTCTCGGGGCCGTGTATGGCAAACGCGTACTTTTCGTTATCGCTCAGGAAGACGGTGCGCGGGAAGCGGCTGACCGGTACCGACCACAGTATCTCGCCGCTTGCGAGGTCGATCCGGGATACCGCATCGGTCACCAGCGAGGTGGCGATGGCCCACTTGCCGTCGCGCGCCGCGGCCACGCCGGCGGCGCCGACGCCGCGGCACAGATTGTCCATGCAGCCCGAGTCCTTGTCCGCAGGCAGGCGCGGACCAGGCCAGGAGCGCTCGATGCGCAGCGGATCGACGCCGATGCGCGCGATCCGGTTCGATGCCGCATCGGCCGCATACCAGCCACGCGCGCCGGGCCGTAGCGCCTGGCCCGCATAACTGCCCTCGAGCGTCACCGAGGTGCCTGACGCTGCCGCGGGCGATACCGGCGCCGGCAGCGAGGCCCGCTCGACCCGGGCCACGTCGTTGGCGCGCTCGCGCCTGGCCTGCTGCGCCGCGCGCCGTGCTTCCTCGGCGTCCACGGCGCGCAGCGTATCCGCGAGCTTGGCTACTTCGGGCGATGCCGGCCGCAGCGCCAGCATGCCCAGGATCAGCGCGGCGGCCGCGAACACCACTGCCGACTGCAGCCTGGCGCCGATGCGCAGGCGCTCGCCCGGCATCAGCAGGAAGGCGGCGATGACCAGTCCGGCGACGGCGCCGCCCACGTGGGCGGCATTGTCAGTGCCATTGACCATGAAGCCCAGGCCGATATTGAGCAGCACCACCTGGGCGATGACCTTCAGGTCGACGTGCGCCTCCTCGCCCTTGTTCAGCGCCAGCATCAGCAAGGCGCCGGCGGCGCCGAGCAGGGCGCCGGATGCGCCGACGCTGACCGTGGTGACGATGGTCGGGGCGACGTCGAACGCCAGCTGCAGGTCGGTGCGTTCCAGGCCGCCCGGCGCCTTGTGCGAATACCACCAGGCGCTGGCCAGGCCACCGGACACGCCCGAGAGCAGGTAGATCAGCAGGAAGCGGGTGCGGCCCCAGATCGCTTCGGACAGCGGGCCGATCTGGGACAGCATGAACATGTTCAATGCCAGGTGCAGGGAGCCGGCATGCAGGAACATCGACGTCAGCAGCCGTGTCCATTCGCCGCTGAGGGTGTAGGGGCCGAGGTTGCCGCCCCAGGCGGTCAGGTCGTCCGGCGCGGGCGAGATCCAGCCGACGCCCTGCAGGCCCAGGTACAGCCAGACGCCCACATTGACGACGATGAGCCAGAGGGTGGGGGAGGCGAAGGCTGAACGCTGCATGTCTGGTGTCGTGGCTGTGGATGGCATGGTGTCGGTTGTCATGGCAGCGTGAACGACTTGATCAGGGTGAGCTCGCCCTCGGCGCGCAGGGGCACGCGGAAGGTCTGCTGTTTTTCGTTGGGCAGGCCTTCGTTGGTGATGACTGAAACCTGGGCCACCGTCAGCGCCGCCGTGCCCATGCCGCCGAAATAATTGACGTACACATGCCAGGTGCCGCGCGGCGGGGCGGCGCTGGAAAAGATCTCGGGGCCGTAGCCGGTGGTGACGTCGACGTCCAGCGCGCCGCCGTTGGGCATCACCGGTTCGCCATACCAGGCATGGCCGCCGTCCGGCGCGACCAGGTGCAGGTCGAGGTCGGTGCCCGGCGTGTCCCATGACAGCACCACGCGCAGGCGCGCCTGGGTCTTGCCGCGGTAGCCGTCGTAGAACTGGGCGCGCTTGCGGCTCTTGCCGTCGGGCGCCCGCACCTCGACCCCGTTGGCGCCGCTGCCGAAGGCGTAGGGCCGGGCGAAGCTGCCATCTTCATTTACCTGCAAGGGCATCGCCACGCCATTGACGATCAGGGTGGCCGGCTTGTCCTTGGGCGTGCCGGCGATGCGGCCGCGGATCTGCGCGCTGTTCGGCTGGCCGGCCCGCAGGTTCACCGAATTGGCCGGGTAGTCGATCGCCTGGGTGTAGTCGGCGTCGTCGCCTGCCGTCTGGCGCCAGCCGCCGGTCGGCGCGTCGATCTTCACTTGCGCCAGGGCGTGTGGCGCCAGGCCAAGCAGCAGGATGGCCAGGACGCTCCTGGCCATGACGGATGAGAGCAAGCCCTCGCATGCGGTGTGATTCATGGATTCTCCGGATTCAGGTCGACCAGGCGCCGCGCCAGCCGTTCGACATGGTCTTCGTCCTGGCCGCTCGGATGGTGGCGCAGGCCGATGTGCAGGTATTCGTGGGCCAGCGTGATGCGGTCTTCGCGGCTGGCGAGGGGGCGCATGAAGACGCGGTTGCGCGATTGTTCGGAATACGGCGCGCCGCTGGTGAGCGCGCACACCAGCGGCGGCTGGGCCGGGCGTTCATAGCCGGGCTGCGCGCGCAGCACGCGCTCCCAGCGCGGCAGCATGCGCGCCAGCCAGTCCTCGTTGCGGTGCAGGCGCTCGCAGCGCTGGCCGGCGCCCAGCGCGCCCAGCGCGCCGCGCGGATAGGCGTGGGCGAGGATGGCGTCGAAGCGCATGCCGGCGCGCGCCTGCGCCTGTGCGCCGGTCCAGGCCAGCACGTCGGGGCCGGGCGTGTCGCGGTGGTAGCGCACGGCGACGTCCTCCACCACCAGGCGGTCGGTCCAGCGCGCGATCGCCAGCGAGGCCGGTGTCGCCGGGTTGGGGCTGACGCGCTGGGTGGCGCTGCTGTCGGCGATGTGCTGGCACGACGCCACCAGGCGCGCATTCTGCGCCAGGTAGCTGCGCGCGGCGACGGCCAGCGCCTTGGCGGCTTCTGGCGGGGTGGCGCCGCCTTCGCGGTCGAGCACCCGCGCCACGTAGTCGTTGACGCCGAAGCGGCCCTGGACTGTCGGCCTTCCGCTGTCATCCGGCACCAGCGATAGCTCGCCGTTGGCCTGGAAGGCGAGCGCATTGCCGTTGCTGAACTGCGCCACGTGGCGGCCGGTGAGCGCGCCCGGGCGGGCCGGCCGGCCGTCCGGCCCGCGCAGGCTGCGCAGCGGATAGCGGCTGAAGAAGTCGACCGTCACGCAGCCGCTGTCGTTGTCCAGCGTGCCGGTTGCGGGCGGCAGCGTGGCAGCCAGCTGCGGCGCCCAGTCGCGGAAAATCGCGCCGCTGGCGTCGTCGCCCGCGAACCAGACCGGTGTACCGTCCGCCAGCCAGCCGGCGGCGCCGCCGAAGCGACGCGCGCGCTGCCCGGGGTGGTGCCACGAGAAGGTCTTCACGCGCAGGCTGCTGCCGAACCAGCGCACCGCGCCGGCGCCGCGGCCGTCGAGCACCACGCGCAGCAGCGCCGCCTCGGCCGGCGCGCGCTGGGCCGGTGCGATGGCGGCCAGTGCCTGCAGCAGGCTGTCCAGGCGCACCAGGCGCTCGGGCGTGAGCTGCGCTGGTGTGGCCAGCCAGGCGAAGCGGCCGGCCGGGGTTTGTCCCAGGCGTTCAGTCCAGTGGCGGCGCCAGGCCGCCGTGTCCAGGCCCAGCCGCTCGGGGGCGAAGAACAGTCCGCATGATTGCACCAGCGCGCTGTCGCGGTCGATGCGCTCGCCCGGGTTGCAGCAATAGACTTCTTCCTGCACACGGCCACGGCACAGGTAATCCGGCGCCTCGCGGCCAGATTCGGTCACATACAGATAAACGAACAGCTTCCACAGGCTTCCCAGCGGCACCAGCCGCGCGCCGGTATCGGCCGCGGGCAGCGGCCTGGCGCCGGCCTGGCTCAATGCGCGCGCGTGCAGCTGGCCGTCGCGTAGCCAGGCCACCTCTAACGTGGCGGCGCCCGCCGGCAGGCAGGCGGCCAGCAACAGCGCGGCGACGGCGCGGCGCATCATTCGACGGTCAGCGCGCGCAGCGGTTCGGCCTCGAGCGCCACCTGGTCGGGCTGGTAGACCCGCGCGAAGCGCGCCGGGGGCAGCACGAAGCGGCCCTTCTGCGAAAAGCGCAGCAGGTGGCGCACCGTGAGCGGGCCCGCCAGCGCATCGACTGGCACCGCGTAACCATCCTGGCGCTCGACATGGCGCGCGCGCTCCAGTTCCTCGGTCTTGTCGCCAGTGCGCAGTGCGATGCCCCAGGTGCTCGATTCCACCGAGGCGCCCGGCGGCAGCGCCACTTCCAGCAGGCCGAAACGGTGGCGCGCCCCGGCCGCCGGGCTCAAGGTGATCTCGTCCAGGTACAGCGCATCGCTGCGCAGCGCCTCACCGGCCTTGACGGGCCGGGCGACGTATCCCTTGTCGCCCGGCTCGAGCAGCGTGAGGCGGCGTGCGACCCGCACCGGCAGGGACGCCGCTTCGGTCCCTGGGGTGGTATAGCGCACCAGCGCCACCGTGCCCTCGGGCGCAGGCTGCGCCAGGCGCAGTTCACGCGGCGGCGCCTTGGCGTCCAGCCAGCGCCAGGACGGTGGGCCCTGGCGGCCGGCGGCGGCCTGCCAGAGGCCATCCGGCGCGATCTCCGGAGCCGCTGCGGAGCCCGCACCCGCACCCAGTGCCTTGCCGACCCACACCAGGGCGAGGGTCCGGTCCAGGCCCGGCATCTCGGCGCGCACCGCCGCCAGCACCGCGTCGGCCTGGCTGGCCGGCAGGCGGCCAGCCAGCATCTGCAGCGACTGGGCCAGCGGTGCGGGGTTGGCTGCCAGCGTGCCCCAGGCGGCATCGACCTGCTGCTGCAGCGGCGCCGGTAATTCGGCGCCGTTCTGGCCGGCGACCAGCGCCAGCAAGGCCAGGCCCATGGCGTCGCCGGCGCCGCCCGCCGGTGTGTCGAGCAGGAGCGAGCCGGCCGTAGCGCCGGTGGCCGCGCGCGCCGGTGCGGCCGTGGGCGGGGCTGCCTCGGCGGCGTCGGCGACCAGCCCTTGCGCCAGGTTGCGGGTCGGCAGCCCCATCTCGTGGGCCAGCCACAGCACCAGCGCGCGTTCCTGCAGCGGCGCCGTCAGGCCGTGCTGCTGATAGGTCGACAGTAGGGTGTGCCAGTGATTCGGCGGGATCTCGATGCCCAGCGTGCGCGCCGCCAGCCAGTCGGCGTAGTAGGCGTAGGCCGTCATCAGGGCGTCGGCCTCGGTCTGGTTGCCCCACCAGCCGAAGGTGGCGCGCGGCCCGGCCATGTTCACCAGGCGCAGGCGCTGCCCCTGCAAGGTGTCGAGCAGGCGCGCCCGGGTGGCCTGGGCCTGCGGCGCCATGCCTTGCAGCGCCATGGCCAGCGGGATCAAGCGGCTCGCGGTCTGTTCGACGCCGCCGTAGGGCTGGTCGAGCAGGTCGTCGGCGATGCGCGCCAGATGGCCGGCGGCGCCGTGGACAAAGGCGACGCGCACGTCGCGCGCCCCCGGCGGCAGCGCCAGCGGCGTGCTCGCGCCAGTCAGGCGCACGAGTTGCGACTGCGCGCTGTTCCAGGCGTTCGGCAGCGTGCGCACCGGGGCGTCGACCGCATCGACCAGGCGGCCCTGCTGGCGCACTTCCAGGCGCACCGGGCTGAGGCCAGGCGTGAGCGCAAACTCGACATGGTTCACGCCGGGGCGCGCCGCCAGCTTCTCGGTGCGCCGTTCGGCGCCGATGGCCATGGTCAGTTCCAGCGCCTGCTCCTTGCCGGTCTGGTTGAACAGGGCCACCGCGGCGCGCGGCGCGTCGCCGGCGCGCAGCCAGTTGGGCGCGGTCCATTTGGCGTAATACGGCTTGTCCGAGCGCAGGTAGGCGGTGCGCTGGCCGACCCGGCCTTCGGCATCCATCGCGCGCCCGGTGATGCGCCAGCGGGTCAGCGCGTCGGGCATGGTGAAGCGCACCTGCGCGCGGCCGTTGGCGTCGGTGCTGAGCGACGGCGCCCAGAACGCGGTATCGACCTCGGCCCGGCGCGGCCGTTCGAGCACCTTGACCGCGCGTTCGTTGTAGTTGTGGCGGGCCGGCGCCGCGCCACTGCGCGCCTGCGCCATGTCGTAGCTGATGAAGGACGAACTGGCCGTGGTGCGCACATTATTGCGGCGCGGATGGTGGAAGAAGTCGACGATGTCCGGCACGATCTCGGGCTGCAGCACATACACCATCTCGTCGACCACGCCCAGCGAGAAGGCGGTCGCCAGCGGCTTGCCGTCGAGCTGGGCCAGGATGTCGAGCGTGACCGTGTCGCCCGGCAGATAGACGTCCTTGTCGGCCTTGAACTGGAGCGCGATGCGCGGTTGCACGACCAGCAGGCCGGCGTTCTCGAACACCAGTTCGCCGCCGCGGGTGTGGGCCACCGACAGCGTCATGTTCGGACCGTATTCGTCGCGCACCGGAATGCGCGCCAGCCACTGGCGCGGCGCCAGGCGCCGGGCCTGGAACCAGCCGGCGCCGGCGCGCACCGTGCCGTAGTGCTCGACCTTGTCGCGTTCGAGCGTGATCAGGGCCTGGTCGACCGGCTCGGAGAACGTGATCAGGGCTTCGGCCACCTCGCCCGGCTGGTAGCGTGCGCGATCCAGCACGATCTCGATGCTGCCCGGGACGGTCTGGACGCCGTCGCCGCTGACCCAGTGGCTGGCTGCGCCCAGCAGGTTGCCGCGCTCGTCGCGCAGGTTCAGCTGGTAGGAGCCGGGGCCGGGGAAACTCACGTCCCAGTTGCGCGCGGTGGGCGCGAAGGCGCCGGCAGTCTGGCTGCGGTCTTCCAGCCGCAGCAGTTCCCAGCGCACCGGTTTCTCTACGGCGCCCGGTTCCGGCGTCACGTCGAAGCGCACTTTCTCGCCCGGCGCCGAGAAGCGGCGCGCGGCCTTGAGCCAGTAGCGGCTGGGCGAACGTTCGATCAGCAGCTCGCGCGTGACGCGTACCCGGTAGGCCGCGCCATCGGTGGCCAGCACGGTCAGGATGTAGCGCGACGGGTCGAGCGCGGGCGGCAGCTTGAAGGCGGCGTTGCCGCTGCCGTCGGTCTTGAGTTCCTGGGTGGTGAGCGACACCGGGAACAGGCCGCTGTAGCGCAGCTCGCCCTCGGCCATGCTGTTCTTCTGCGCGCGCAGCGACAGCGAGAGCGTGGCGTTTTTGACCGGCTTGCCGTCCGGGTAGCGCAGCGCAATCGTGCCATCGACGATCTGGCCGGTCTTGATGTCCTGCCTGGACGGCTGGACGTCGATCTCGAAGTGCGGCTTGACGTATTGCGCCACGCGCAGGGCCGCGCTGTAGACATCGTCCTGGTAGACGAAGCGCAGCTCGTAGCCGCCGGCGCCGGCGCTGTCGGGCAGGCGGAAGCGCGTCTCGCTGCCGGTGGCGGGCGAGAGCTGCAGGTCCTGGGTCAGCAGCGGGGTGCCGTTGGGGTCGAAGACCTCCAGCCGCAGCGGGCCGCCGCGCACCGGCTGCGAGGCGCGCGCCGACGTGAATTCGCGCGCCATGAACTTGACCTGCACCTCGTCGCCGGGGCGGTACAGCGGACGGTCGGTGACGGCGTAGATCTTGTTCGCGTGGATCTCGCTATCGTAGTAAAAATTCTCGGAGATGAAGACGCCGCCATCCCGGTCTTCGCCCATCACATAGGTGCGCTCCGGGCTGCCGCGTTCGAGCACCAGCACGCCGTTGTCGTCGGTGGTCCCGGATTGCAGCACGCCGCTGCCGTCGGTCCAGGCCACGCTCGATGCGGGCACGGAGGCGCCGCTGTCGCGGCGCGCGGTCCAGACCAGCATCTGGTTCGAAGAGACCTTGGTCACCGCCATGGTGTCGGACACGAACACCAGCGTGGTGGCGCGGTGCTCGCCCACCATCGCCTCGACCAGGTACAGGCCGGGCTTGCGCTTGCCGATCGGGATCAAGAGGTTGCCGCCGCCGCTCGGGAGGAATTCGCTGCTCGAGCCTTCGAGCTTGACGCCGGCCGGGGCCTCGACCGGCTTGGCCTGCCAGACCGGGTAGCGGAAGCTGTCGATCAGCTCATAGCCCTTGAGCGGCTTGTACTGCGGGTCATGGCGGAATTGCGTGGGCCGTGCAATGGCGTCGCCCGTGGCGAGCTTGGGCTGGACCTCGACCACGGCGCTGCGCGCGTCGGCCGAGAAGATCCGGCGCCAGACCAGGCGCGACTGCTTCCACCAGCTGTCCCACAGGTAGCGCAGGGTATTGGCCAGGCCTTCGCCGCGGTAGTTGGCGCGCACCTCGACCCGGTGCAGGTTGCGCTGCTGCTTGAGGAAGTCGAGCGGCGCCGGGACCCGGTAGACGTGCAGGTCGACCCCGCCATAGGCCTCGAGACCGGCGCGCGCGTAGTCGCGCCCCGGAATCTCCAGCCGCACGCGCGCCACGTCGGCGCTGCCGTAGCTGGCGTCGGACAGCAAGAAGAACGGCGCGCCCTTGAAGGTCGCATGGTTGCTGGCGATGCGCTTGTCGGCGGCGGCGGCGGTGCTGCCGGCCGCCAGCACCAGCGCCAGGCACAGGAACAGGTTGCGGATGATGCTGATGCCCATGGCGTTGGCCCGCTTCATGACAGGAACAGCAGCCGGTACACGCCGGCGAAATTGGGATTGCTGGTCGCAGGTTGCCACCGGGTGTCCTTCCAGTTCATGAGTTGTCGAATGCCGACGCTGCGCAGGCCGTTGTCGTGCGGGGTCGCCTCCCCGGTGTGATAGGCGATGTGGGAGCCCATCCAGACCATCAGGTGCTGGGCGTCGCCATGGTCGTAGAACAGCAGGTCGCCGGCGCGCGCGGCGTTGATGTCGCGGCTGACGAAGCGGCTGTTGTGCTGCACCAGCGCCACTGCGGTGACGAAGTGGCCGACCGCGCCGCCGGTCTGCACCCAGCGGTTGCGCAGGCCGGCCTGTTCAGGTGTCAGGTCCAGTTCGGGCGGCAGGCGGGCGTCGGTGGCGATGCCGTTGGCGCGCATCCAGCGCGCGTCGTGCGGCGCCAGCGCTTCGTTGACGGCGAAGCGCACCAGGCCGGCGCAATCGCGGTGCTGCCAGCGCGGGGAGGGGCCGCGCCGCACCTGCTCGTCGATGATGCGCGTCATCCAGGCCAGGAAGGCGCGGCTCTGCGCCGGCGTCAGGCGCACCTGCGCCGCATCTGGCCGGGTCAGCGCCATGGCCGGGGCGCACAGCAGCGCTCCGGCGGTGGCCAGCATGCGGCGCCGCGCCCGCAGTCGATCCAGCTGTTGAAACATCATCGGATCGCCTGCCATTCGAGGGTGGTCCAGGCGCTGCCTTTTGAGGGCAGCGGTCCGATCACCATCCGGTAGGGCGGGTACTTTTTCAGTACCGATAAACGTGGCAGCAGGTGTTCATCGGCGGCGCTGCGCAGCACCGGTTCGCGGTCGGCGGGCAGGGCGTCGAACGCTTCCTTCTCGATCAGGCGCGCCAGTGCGGCCGGATCGAGCAGGCCGACCGTGCGGCCGGGGGCGGGCAGGTGGTCGAGCGCCGCCGCGGCCTGCTTGCGCTGCACCGCCAGCACGGCGTCGACCAGCGCCGGGTCGGCCGAGAACACGGCGGTGTCGCCACTGACGGCGAGGGTCGGCTTCAATGGTCCTTCCGGCGTCTTGACGGCACGTTCCCAGCGCTGTGCGGTGCCCTCGGCACGGTGAGCGGGTGCGCCGACCAGTGTGCCGAACAGGCTGGCGAACAAGGCGTCATCCTGGCCGGTGGCGGACGCCTGCTTGCGGCGCGCGACGAACACCGGCGTGTACAGGCGCGAATTGCCATACCAGCAGGCGGCTGCCGGACCGTCGAAGCGCTTGGCCAGCTCCGCCAGCGCCGCGCCGTCGCTGGCGCGCATGCGTTCGAGCACCGGCTGCATCGCGCTCCAGTCGGCCGGCACGCTGAAACAGGCGCTGGGGTGATAGGGCAGCACGCCCCACAGCGCGCTGCTGTCGTAGCCGCCAGGCGCCAGCTTGCCCGCATCGACCAGCGCCTGCGAACTCCAGGCGCCCTTGCTGAAGTCGAAGCGCAGCGCCTGCAGCGCGCCAAAGAAGGGTTGGTAGCCGAACGACAGAAAATCGGTCTTGACCGCGACGCTGTGCCCGGTTGGCGCCGTGGCGCCGAGCTGGAAGCGTTCGCGCAGGATGCCGTTCTGCTTGCTGTCGGCCGCTAGCAGCTTGCGCACCACGGCGTGCGCGTCCTTGTCGACGGTGCCCTCGTCGCCGACCTTGTCGAGCAACATGCCCGGGTGCGACAGGATCAGCAGCCGTGCGCCATGCGCCGCGAACAGCAGCGTGCGCTGGTAGCCGTGATCGAGCGCATACAGCGGCACCTTGTCGCCATCGACCTCGAGCTCGCCGGCGCGCTGCAGTTGCGCGTCCTTCAGCGCGACCTTTGCCGTTTCTTCCAGCAGGCGGGTGAAGCTGGTGCGCGCCACCACGATGGCGTAATGCTTGAGCGTGCCGTCGGCATCGCGCCACAGGGCCAGTTCGGCCGGCTGGTCGAGCACCGTGCGCAGCAGCTCATCGCCCCAGTTCAGCTGGTGCTCGTAGGCGATGCGGCGCAGGCTGCCTTTCAGGCCCAGCCAGTCGGCATCCTGCTCGTAGTAATAGACGAAGTCCTCGGTCAGGACGTCGCGCGCGATCGGGATGGTGAGCAGGTCGCGCGGCAGGGAGGACAGGCTCGGGCTCAGGATCACCGCATCCGGATCGGCCAGGTCCAGGCCGAGGAAGCTGGACGGCGCCCGGTCGTTCCACCCGAATACGCGGTAAGCGACCAGCGCGGCCACGACCAGGGCAGCGGCGATAAGCCATTTGCTGACGACTTTCTTGTTCATGTTTTCGACCAGGCGCGGCATGCCGCACGAATGACACTTCCGTTAAACAACGTGATGCGCCGCCGTAGTTTGGGCGACGTGGCAAGGTTTCTAGAAAATAACATTTCCCTGAAGAGCAGTCGATATGGTCGAGCGACCTATCGTTACCCTGATCGGGCAATGTGTAGCAATTCGCTCATGTGTATTGACGACATCTTGACCTCAATGGCATTCAATGACAATATTTGTGTCACTAAGTGACAGGGTGGAAGATGGGAACAACACAAGACGAAGCGCGCCTCGCGGTCTCGCGTTATGCGGCGAGGCTATTCATCGAGCACGGCGTGGCTGGCGTCAGCGGGGACGACATTGCGGCGGCTGCCGGATTGTCGACGCGCACCGTATGGCGTTATTTCCGCACCAAGGAAAGCTGTGTCGAGCCCTTGTTCGTGGCAACGTCCCTGAAATTCATCGCCTTGTTGCGCGACTGGCCGCACAGGCAATCGATCGAAGCCTGGCTCCAGGCCTGCCTGGGCGGCGCCGAACGTCCGGCCCAGGACATCGCCGACGAGGTGCTGGCGGTGCGCCTGATCGCCATGCTGCCGGACGAACCGGCGCTGCGCAGCGCCTGGCTGATGGCGGCCCAGCGCGGCGAGGAGGCGCTGGCCGATGTCATCGCCGACCGCCTGGAACGCTCGCCCAGGGAGCATGAAGTGCGGCTGTGCGCGGCCACCGTCATGGCGGCGATCCGGGTGGTCGACGAAACCATCAGCACGGCCGCGGTGCGCCACGCCCAGGCCTTCACCATGCAGGACGTCATCGATCGCATGGCGCGCGCCATCCGGGCCGGCAGCACGCTGCCGATCTGCGATCCGGTCCTCGTCTAACATTCAGGAGAGCGCATGCCACCTTTCGTCTATCCCCACACCCGCCGCGTCGACGTGGCCGACCAGATGTTCGGCCAGGCCATTCCCGATCCTTACCGCTGGCTGGAAGCCGATGCGCGCGGCGACGCCGATGTCGCCGACTGGATCCGGCGCCAGAACGCGCTCACGTTCGCGCACCTGGAGCACCTGCCGGGCCGCGCCGTCCTGCGCGCCCGCCTGAGCGCACTGATGGACCACGACAAGTTCTCGGTTCCGCGCGAACGCGGCGGGCGCTATTTCTACCTGCGCCAGTCGGGCCTGGCCAACCAGGCGGCGCTGCTGGTGCGCGACGCGGTGGACGGCGAGGACCGCGCGCTGCTCGACCCGAATACCTGGTCCGGGCACGGCCGGCTGGCGCTGGCGGAATGGGCCGCGTCGAACGACGGCGCCCAGGTCGCTTATGCCGTGCAGGAAGACGGCGCCGACTGGCGCACCATTCGCGTCATCGATGTCGCCAGCGGGCAGGTGGCCGACGATGTGCTGGCCTGGGCCCGGTTTACCAGCATCGCCTGGGCTGCGGATGGCACGGGCTTCTTCTACACGCGCTTCCCCGAACCTGCGGCGGCCGACGCTGCGCAGGCGGCCCTGGTCAATCACGCCGTGTATTTCCACCGCCTCGGCACGGCGCAGTCGAGCGACCGGCTGGCGTATGCCACGCCCGGGCGTCCCGAACTGCTGCACTTCGCCGAGGCCACGTCGGATGGACGCTATCTGGTGATCACGTCCACGCCGGGAATGCAAAGCAATACCCTGAGTGTGATCGACCTGGCCAATCCCGGCTGGCCGGCGCGCGCGGTGATCGATCATCTCGATGCCGAGTGGACGCCCGTTGGTGACATGGACGGCACGCTCTACCTGCTCACCAGCGACGGGGCCGAGCGGCGCAGGATCATGACGCTCGACCTGGCCGCGCCGCACGAGGGGCCACGTGCGCTGGTGCCGCAGGACAGCGCAGTGCTGGGCGACGCCCGCCTGGTGGGCGAGCGCCTGATCGGCACCTACCTGGTCGACGTCAAGACCGAGCTGCGGCGCTACACCCTGGACGGCGCGCCGGACGGTGTCGTGTCCTTGCCGGGCATCGGCAGCGCGGGCGGCTTCCAGGGTCATCCCGGCGTCGACGAGGCGTTCTTCGTGTTCACCAGCTTCAATGCGCCGACCACGATTCACCGCTATCAGGTGGCCTCCAACACGCGCGCGGTGTGGGCGGCGCCGCAGGTGGATGCCGACCTGGCGCGCATCGTGGTCGAACAGCGCTTTTATCACGCGCAGGATGGCGTGCGGATTCCCATGTTCCTCATCCGGCGCAAGGAGGCGATCGGTCCCGCGCCGACGCTGCTGCATGGCTATGGCGGCTTCGGCATCAGCATGGTGTCGTTCTATGAGCCGAGCCTGCTGGCCTGGATCGAGCAGGGCGGGGTGGTGGCGATCCCGAATATCCGCGGCGGCGGCGAGTACGGCAAGGCCTGGCACGATGCCGGACGCCTGGAACATAAACAGGTCAGTTACGACGACTTCATTGCCGCCGCCGACTACCTGCATGCCGAGGGCATCGTGACGGCAGACGGCCTGGTGGCGCATGGCGAATCGAACGGCGGCCTGCTGGTCGCCGTGGTCGTGAACCAGCGGCCCGACCTGTTCGCGGCGGCCTTGCCGGGCGTCGGGGTGATGGACATGCTGCGCTTTGCCCGCTACACCGGCGGGCACATGTGGATAGGCGAGTTCGGCGATCCGGCCGATGCTGCGGCGTTTCGCACCTTGCTGGGTTATTCGCCGTATCACAACGTGGCGGCCGGAGAGCGCTACCCGGCCATCCTCGTCACCACCGGGGAGTCCGACGACCGCGTCGTACCCGCCCACAGTTTCAAGTATGTCGCAGCGCTCCAGGACATCGACACCGGACCGCGACCGCAGCTGCTGCGCGTCGAGACCCAGGCCGGCCATGGCGCCGGCAAGCCGATGGCCAAGCTCGTCGACGAGATGGCCGACAAATGGGCGTTCGCCGCGTATTGGGCCGGTTTGCCTGTGAGATAAGGGCAGAAGCGGCGTAGAAGCAGGGCAATAGTGTGGGCTTGAGGCCACTTGGCTGGTAGACTTTGCTATACGGACATCAGATGTCCGTTTTTATTTTCTGCAGTGCTCGATGTCGCATCGGCCAGATGCCCACTCAAAGGAGTCGACTCGCTTATGCGTAACCATGTCCGTTTTTTGTTCCTGTTTCTGATCGCCCTGGCGGCGCCGCTGTCGCCGGGGGCGTTCGCGGCGGGCCAGGACGATGCCGCGCCGGCCGCCGAAGCGCCCGCGCCCGATCCACTCAAGCGCGAAACGCCGCGTTCGATGGTGTCGGGCCTGATCTCGGCCCTGGCCGAACCCGACTACGACCGCGCTTCCCAATACTTCGATACGCCAGTCGGCAGCAGCCGGCAACGCACCAATGCCGTCACCCAGGCGCGCAACTTCCATGCCCTGCTCGACAACGGCGGCTCGCTGCTGCCCTACGTCGCCCTCTCGAACGAAGCCGCCGGCAAGATCGACGACGACCTGCCGGGCGAGCAGGAAAACGTCGGCGAAGTCACGCTGCTCGACAAGAAAGTCCCGGTGCTGCTGACCCGTGGCGGCAAGGAGGGCGAGCCGCAGGTATGGCGCATTTCGCGCGAGACGGTCGACCAGATCGCGGCCGCGGCGCGGCGCGCGCCGGTGGCCGAGGCGCCGGCACAGGATGAGATCAGCATCGCCGGGGCGCCGCTCAAGGATTGGGCGATGCTGCTCGGCCTGGGCGTCCTGATCTTTGGCGGCCTGTGGACAGTGGCGGCGCTGATCGTGGCCGCCATGCGCAGGTTCGTGCCCGATTCGGGCGCCAGCGGCCTGGTGCGCTTCATGGAGGCGGCGCTGCCGCCGGCCAGCCTGTTGATCGCGGTGGGCCTGTTCTATAGCTGGGCCGAAGAGTTGCCGGTGTCGATCGTGGCGCGCCAGACGCTGCTGCGCTATACCGGCATCGTCTCGGTCGTGGCCCTGGTCTGGTTCGGCCTGCGCCTGGTCGACGCGATCGCCGAGCTGGCCACCGCGCGCATGCAGCGCAGCCAGCGCCGCCAGGTGGTGGCAGTCATCACGCTGGCGCGCCGCGCGGCCAAGATCCTGCTGCTGGTGTTTTCCGGGATCGGCATCCTCGGCACCTTCGGCATCGACGTCACCACCGGGATCGCGGCGCTGGGTATCGGCGGTATCGCGCTGGCGCTGGGGGCCCAGAAGACGGTGGAAAACCTGGTCGGCAGCGTGACCGTGATCGCCGACAAGCCGCTGCAGGTGGGCGACTTCGTCAAGGTCGGCGACGTGGTCGGCACGGTCGAGGATGTCGGTATCCGCTCGAGCCGCATCCGGACCGGCGAACGCACCATGGTGACCATCCCCAACGGCGACCTGTCGGCGCGCCAGATCGAGAACTTCGCGGCGCGCGACCGTTTCCTGTTCAATCCGACCATCGCGATCGAACCCACCACCACGTCGGCCAAGCTGCGCGAAGCGATCACGATCGTGCAGCAGGTGCTGACCGAACAGCACAATATGGCCGAGGGCCACCGCGCGCGCCTGGGCAGCATCAGCGAGCGCGCATTCAATATCGACGTGTTTTCTTATATCGATGTGCGGGAGTTCGACACCCAGGTGATCATCCGCGAAAACCTGCTGCTGACGATCTACGAACGGCTCGAAGCGGCCGGCATCGGCATCGCGTTCCCGACCCAGAGGATCGTGTTCTCGCCCGACCAGCTGGCGGCGGCGAGGGACCAGCTGGCCGGCGATGACGATGATGAACCGGCGCTGGCGCCGACCAAGGAGGGCCCGACGCTGGTCAAGATCGACAAGTCCGGCGTTATGCCGCCGCCTCGAGGATAACCATCTCGACCCCCGGCAGGTGGCACTCGGCCACCGCGCGCACCACCGCGTCGATCGCGGCGCGCCGGGTGAAACTCTTGCGCCAGGCGATTACCACGCGGCGCGAGGGCGCCGGTGGCAGGAACGGCACGTAGGTCAGCAGACCGTTCGGGTCGTTCATGTCGGCCACCGAGGCGCGCGGCAAGACCGTCAAGCCGATGCCGCTGGCCACCATGTGGCGGATGGTTTCGAGCGACGAACCTTCGAAGGTGCGCTGCATCCCGTTATTGCTCGAGGGCGCCGAGAAGCGCGCCATCTCCGGACATACTTCGAGCACCTGGTCGCGGAAGCAGTGGCCGGCGCCCAGCAGCAGCATGGTTTCGCTTTTCAGGTCCTCGGCCGAGATTTCCTTGCGCTTGGCCCACGGATGGCTGCGCGGCATCGCTACCACGAACGGTTCGTCGTACAGCGGCTGCACCGACATGCCGTGGTCCGGCAGCGGCAGCGCCATGATGGCGGCGTCCAGCTCGCCCTGACGCAGCAGTTCCAGCAGCTTGTGCGTAAAATTCTCTTGCAATACCAGCGGCATCTGCGGCACCGTGTCGATCAGGTTCTTCACCAGCGGCGGCAGCAGATACGGCCCGATCGTATAGATCACACCCAGGCGCAGCGGGCCGGCCAGGGGATCCTTGTTCTGCTTGGCCAGCTCCTTGATGGCGGCAGTCTGCTCCAGCACGCGCTCGGCCTGGGCCACGATCTGGGCGCCCAGCGGCGTGACCGAGACTTCGGAGCCGCCACGCTCGAACAGCGTCACGCCCAGCTCGTCCTCGAGCTTCTTGATGGCGACGGACAGGGTAGGCTGGGCCACGAAGCAGGCCTCGGCGGCGTGGCCGAAGTGTTTGGCGCGCGCAACAGCGACAATATATTTCAGCTCGGTTAAAGTCATTTTATGTGTCTCGGGTCAGCGTGCTGGCGGCGCCACGTCTACGTACCGCACCGGGGCGCAGACCCGTGTGGTCCATGAAATAATAGTTTATCCAGAATCATAGTCGATATAATTGCCGGGCAGGCCATGCCTGTGCATCTTTTCTGAAAGGCCCGCATGTCCTCGACGTTTGGTCCGGCCGAAGCCCAGGCCTATATCCACAAGCTCCTGACGGTGATGCACCACCAGGGTGGCTCCGATCTATTCATCTCGGCCGACTTCCCGCCGAGCATAAAACACCAGGGTGCGATGAAGCCCCTGAGCCAGCAGCGCCTGACGGGCGAAGTCACGCGCGCGCTGGCGCTGTCGCTCATGAACGACCGCCAGCGCGCCGAGTTCGAGACCGAGATGGAGTGCAATTTCGCGATCTCGCTGCCCGGCGTGTGCCGCTTCCGCGTCAATGTCTATGTCCAGCAGCAGAGCGTGGGCATGGTGGTGCGCACGATCTCGTCCGAAATCCCGAACTTTGAAAAGCTCGACCTGCCCGAGGTGCTCAAGGACGTCGTCATGACCAAGCGCGGCCTGGTGCTGGTCGTGGGCGGCACCGGTTCCGGCAAGTCGACCACGCTGGCGGCAATGATCGATTACCGCAACAGCAACTCGGCCGGCCACATCATCACGGTCGAAGACCCGGTCGAATACGTCCACAAGAACAAGAACTGCCTGGTCACGCACCGCGAAGTGGGCGTCGATACGCTGTCCTGGCACCATGCGCTCAAGAACACGCTGCGCCAGGCGCCGGACGTGATCCTGATCGGTGAAATCCGCGACACCGAGACCATGGAACACGCGATTGCGTTCGCCGAGACCGGCCACCTGTGCCTGGGCACGCTGCACGCGAACAACGCCAACCAGACCATGGACCGGATCATCAACTTCTTCCCGGAAGAGCGGCGCAACCAGTTGCTGATGGACTTGTCGTCGAACCTGCGCGCGATCGTCTCGCAGCGCCTGGTGCGCACTGAGGATGGCGCCGGCCGCAAGGCGGCCATCGAAATCCTGATCAACACCCCGACCATCGGCGAGATGATCCTGAAAGGGAACTTCCAGAGCATCAAGGAGATCATGCACAAGTCGCGCGAGCTCGGCATGTGCACCTTCGACCAGGCCTTGTTCGAGCTGTACAACAAGGGCTTCATCGGCTACGACGAGGCGATCCGCAATGCCGACTCGGCCAACGGCCTGCGCCTGCAGATCAAGCTGTCAGGCGAGCGCCGCGAGCCGGGGCAGGGGCCGGTGGTCAGCCGCCCCGCCGAATTGTCGATGGCGCTCGATGAAGAGCCGGACGACGAACCGCCCAAACACTGATTCACGTTTTACTGAGTATCCATGCCTTCATTCGAAAACAAGATCTGCACGCGCGCCGAACTGGCTGCGCGCATTGCCGCATTGCCCAAGCCGGTGGTGCTGACCAACGGCGTGTTCGACATCCTGCACCGCGGCCACGTGACTTACCTGGCGCAGGCGCGCGAGCTTGGTGGCTCGCTCGTCGTGGCGGCGAATACCGACGCGTCGGTCAAGCGCCTCGCCAAGGGCGACGACCGCCCTCACAACACGCTGGCCGACCGCATGGCGGTGCTGGCGTCGCTGGAATCGGTCAGCCTGGTGGTCGAGTTCGACGAGGATACGGCGCTCGAAGTCGTGCAGGAGGGCCGGCCCGACATCTACGCCAAGGGCGGCGACTATGTGATGGACCAGATCCCCGAAGGCAAGGCGGTGCTGGCGTATGGCGGACGGGCGGTGGCCATCGATTTCGAGCATGACCGGTCGACCACCAAGCTGGTGGCGCGGATTCGCGGCTGAGCCTTCTGATGTCCGCGCCTCCCGCCCTGCCTGCGGATCTCGCCGGTCTGTATCCGCGCCCGTCCGACGGTCCCATCAACCTGGAGCACGGCTACTTCAGTCCGATGGCGCTGCCGGTGCAGGACGCCTACGAGGACGCGATTCGGTACCTGAACGCCCACCTGAGTCCTTTCCTGCGCGGCGAGCAAGCCCGGCAAGCTGTCGGCACGCTGAGCGAACGCCTGGCAGCGCTGATCAACGCGCAGCCGCACGAGATCCTGCTCACGCGCAGCGCCAGCGAATCGATGCAGGTGCTGATCGGCCAGTACCGCGATCTGAAGCCGGGCGACGTTGTTCTTTGGTCGAATCTGGATTATCCGGCCATGCGCCATGCGATGGCCTGGCTCGAAGGGCGGCGTGGCGTCAAACCGGTGGAGCTGCAGCTGACACTGCCACTGAGCAGCGATGAGATTGTTGCGCACTACGCGGCGGCGATCCGGGGCACGCCCGGGCTCAAGCTGCTGCTGCTGTCGCAAGTCTACCCGGCCAATGGCCAGGCGCTGCCGGTGCGCGAGCTCGTTGCGCTGGCGCGTGAGCACGGCGTCGATGTGCTGGTCGACAGCGCCCATGCGCTGGGCCAGATGCCGGTCGATGTGCAGGCGCTGGACATCGATTTCGCCGGCTTCAACCTGCATAAGTGGATCGGCGCGCCGCCGGGGCTGGGCTTCGCCTATATCCGCGCCGAACGGCTGGCGAGCATCGACCCGCATTTCGGCGACCGCGATTATCCTGCGAACGACATCCGCAGCCGCCTGCATGCCGGGATGCCGCCGATCAGCGCCATCATGGCGACGCCGGTGGCGCTCGATATCCACGCGCGGCTCGGTGGATCTGCGGCCAAGGGGGCGCGGTTGAACTGGCTGAGGGATTATTGGACGCGCCGGGTGGCCGGGCTGCCCGGGCTGCGGCTACAGACGCCGCTGGACGGCGACGGCACGGCGCTGGCGGCCTTCACGATCGACGGCATGCGCGCGGGCGAGGTGCAGGCGGCGCTGCTGACCCGCTTCAATGTGTTCACGGTCGAGCGCCATATCGGCTACACGAGCGTGGTGCGCGCCACGGTCGCGGTCACCACCACGACGGAGGAGCTTGACCGCCTGGTCGAGGGCTTGAGCGTGCTGGCGCGCGAAGCCGCCGGCTAGGCCTTGGTATCCGGCGA
>Ga0265798_10003214_pt1 | contig 23399 bp, 23 predicted proteins | sample P3T30metagenome_FD_192430 | JGI IMG/M metagenome (GOLD analysis project Ga0265798, IMG submission 192430) | Plant litter microbial communities from East Loma Ridge, Irvine, California - P3 T30 | ecosystem: Environmental > Terrestrial > Plant litter > Unclassified | place: USA: California... | reverse complement strand
ATGACATAGGTGACGTATTCAGGAGTGACCGGGAGATAGTAGACTTCATCTGCAAGCACGTGTGCAGTCTGAATGGTAGCGATGTTGGGGTTGATGAGGACGGACTGGACGCCAGCCTCTTTCAAGGCCTTGAGCGCCTGAGAACCAGAGTAATCGAACTCTCCAGCTTGTCCAATGGAGAGACCACCGGAGCCAATGACGAGGACTTTCTTCACATCGACAAGGTTCTGGGCACCGGCAATGGCACCGCTTTCGAGGTATGCTTTGGCGTTGGGAGCGGTCTCGGCCTGGCTGGCAGACTGTCTAGCGGACCTGGTGAAGCTCCTGAGGTTCTTGGTTGTAGCATTGGCCTGCTTCTGCTGCCTGATGCAACGCGGCACCTGAGAGACAAAGGTGCGGCGGGCAATGCGAGGAGCGGTCTGGCGGGCCTGGTGGAACAGCTCTTGCTGCAGCTGGCGCGCCAGCTTGCCGCTAAGAGCCATAATTGTGTGGGTGGCTTAAGTATGTATGTATCGAGTGGTGTAGTGGCAAAGCAATAGTTAATTGACCTGGGCCTTCCACAGGTGGTCCGAGATGTAGTCTACACGCGTATACCATGTCAGCCAATGCCCCCAGCTTGGCCGCGAGAGCGAGCCCCTCGACGCACCTTTGGGAACAGACTAGATCATACCTTGAGAAGTGGTTTTTGTGGGCGCAAAAGTCATGAAGCCCAATGGTTGCCCTTCGGAGCCAGTTGTGAGAGGTGTTGGTGAACAGGCGGGATGGAAGAAGCTCGCGAAATGACTGAACAAGAATTAAAACCAGAGGTACCTGGGTAGCTCCGAATTTCACCCATGAGTCAAGCTTAGCTCCTTCCTCCGACGACGCGAAAGTAAGTGAACGGTCTCCGGGTATATCTAGCGGGCTCCTCCCACAAACCACGGCAACACAGTGGTAATAGTCAACACCTCTTATCAGGGCCGAAACTCGCCGGCCACTATTACTCATGGTAATTGAGCACCAGCCTCATGGTTCTGACGCTTTAGTGCAGATCATGTTTTCGCGTACGAATCTCGAGTCCTGCGGTATCGGAGATGTGACCTCGCGTCACACGAGTGAGCAGAATTATCCTCAGCACGGAATCTTCCTGACAGCAATCAACAATCACTATCTGTGAGCGAGTCTAGGACTGATCGCTGGAGCGATCTTTTTTCGCAATACAAACTGACTGCCTCTCCTTCCGACCCAATGGCAATCAAGCCATATCACGTACCGAACACCATCTCATCAATGCCCCGTCAAACAACTCTCGACAATACTGTACCGACAGCGTCAAGGTGTCGTCCTGCATGTTCCCAGCAACGAGCTCAAGACACCTGAGAGCAGGCTCGTGAGGTGCGACTGCTGCAAACTGCGCTACGTCTTGGCTGTCATCACCAGTTAGCTGTGTGACAGCGCTCATGACAGTGAACAGTGCTGCTAGCCATGCTCTGTTAAGAGGTCTGCAACGTATAAAATTAGCTGAATGGCAATGGACAACGTTGATTGCCGCACGCTCTTACCGACTTAGGCACGCAACATCCGCCGGGAGTGAGGCAAGCAAAGACAGAAGCCTGCATGCATCCTCATATATCCCCGACTGTTGACTATGGCTCTGAGATCTGAGCGCAACATGCGAGAACATGTTCTGTCGATATGTGAAAAGACCGATTTGTTGAGACGCTTCCAACAGGTACACAGTTCGGAAATACGACGCTTCGAGTATGACTAGATGTAGCAGGTCGGATCCTTGTAGGTTTGTTACTGCAGTGAGCCCGCTATTCCATCGCCAGATGGCGAGCTCAGCATTTATCGACTGAATTGCGATGCTTTGTTGCGTGGGATCGAAGTTCGCTTTTACAGAGAAGACCTGCTCAAGTGTCTGCACTTGGATGATGGCGAGACTGCTGTGCAAGAAGAATATGTTGATGCCTGATGTTGGATCGCCTGTGCCGTCGAAGCTACTCTCTGGATATGACGACCACCAATCACCATTATGAGCATTCGGCAACCCAACGGTGATGTCCGTATACTTGTGTGTGCTTGGCTTCAAAGCATACATACTGAGGTCAGCATCCATGAAGAAACAAATCCAGAACAGGTAGCTCTCAACTCGACCTTGAGCTGGATCATTGCTTTCCGAGATGCGAGCTTCGTTGTAGCCAAGTTCTTGCGCCATTCGCACTGCTATCGAGATGAACGAAGCAACGCGGTGGCTGTTGGCAGAGTGTTGCAGCATGATGGCAACGCCGAGTAAGCACTGCACAAGCTTCTCATCTGGCTCTTCCAACAACATCTTGGAGAAGCTGTCGAGGCATTTGTCCAGGTAGTATTCGGCTCTGGGAGTGTCGTTGCGTGTCGCAACGGAACTCAAGGCCCGTAGCTGATGGGCGATGCCGAAAACGAGATAGGTGAGAATCCAGGACGAAGCCACGCCTTTCGCTACGCCCGAGTAGCAGTCTCGCATGTGATTGTAAATTGCTTCGGGGTTCAGCAAGGGGACTTTGCTGTTGAAGTCACGCAGGTACTCCGTCAACAGGGCGTGGCCTTCGTCCACGGGAGGGAGAAAGCAGTGACTTTCGCCTCCAGAATTTGTAGGTGTGTCGGCTGTCGAATGGGAGTTGACTATCATGACATTGGTAGATGATCCGTCGTTCACCAGACCGTCAATCTGTTGGTCTCCATCGTTGGTTCTGAGGGTCGATGCGGGTAACGCGCTTTTGAGTCCAGAGAGCAATTCTTCAACCCTCTCGATGCGCTTGCCCAATGCATCAATCTGCACCTCGGATCTAACAGGGTGGCTGGTCTGTAGGATCCTTGTCGATGCAGTGTTGACTCTATCTGTGTCTTGCTCGGACTGCCGTTCGATATCGGCGCCGAGTTCGCAGAAAATATGTTTTTGTATGCAGCGTGAACAGCCTTCGAAACGGGAGTCGAAAATACATTTGGCTTTATCTCTGTGGCATCTGAGACACGACTGGACGAGTCAGTAAGCTATCATTCCCATGCTAAAGCCCCAACCTGAACTCATCGGTTGGTTTCGATGGCCTCGGACAAGGCCTACCTTACGCAAAGTCGGCATGTTGGTGGATTCGGTCCGGAAAGCTGTATTCTGTAGGTTCTAATAGCTTGTCGTTACAACAAGATGTGTTCTACCTAGAACCAGGCCCTTTTGATCCACGCTCGAAATGCATGATTACAACATCATGTACCGGCACTCCCAGCGGATGACAAATCCAGATCTGACCTGCATGCGCAGCCAACAACAAGAAAGCGGGCTGACATTAATCGAACATCCAGCTAAAATTGACAACTGCCAGCAGCAATCTACAGATAAAGATATGCTAGACAGAAATTGCCGGTCTTCACCAGCCAGCTCCACCACTGCATGGCAAGACAGGAATCCATTTGATCTTCAACAAGCCCTCGGCGATCTCATCTTTGTGAGGTTCCATCTCCTCCAGATCCCAGTTGATGCTGACCAGAGAGCCCTTCAAATAATCACCACGGGGAGTCGCGAGATACAGGCCTAAGACGCCGCTCAGTTCGCCTTCGTCTTTGGCGAATTCGAGGAAGTTGTCGGCTGCCAGATCAGTGGGAACGATTCCTGGGAGCATGGTGAAAGAACGAATGGTTGGGTATTCTGTTGTGCGTGTTAGTCGAGAGCCTGGAGCTATCACAACCTTGAACACGTACCGAGATCGAGGAACTCCATGTATCTGTGAACGGCCAGTTTGGCGGATCCGTATGCGGAATTGCCAGGCATCAGATACCCAGCCAAACCCGAGTTGACGTTGATGATAGTTCCCACGGGCTTCTTGGGGTCAGACTGGCTCCTGATCCAAGATCTCGCGGTGTTGTGCACGCCCAGGACGTTGACCTCCTATTTCTTCATCAGTTTCCACATCTCTAACGCATTCATTGTGATTGGTTGGACTCACGTAAACACTCCACCAAGTCTCAACACTCTCTTCAGCAGACGGGATCAGATCTGAAACCCATCCAGCATTGGCGTACACAACATCCGCCGGACGCCCAAACGTGTTCTTCACTTTCTGAAACAGATTGTCGACGTTGCCTTCAACTTTGACATCTGTCCGGACGCCTATCACCTTGGTCGAGCCTTGGTTGTACTCGTGAGTACTTGCGATGACCTCGTCGAGCTTCTCTTGCCTGCGACCGGCGATCACCACTCCCTCCGCTCCAGCCCTGGTCCATACACGGGCGATTGCCTGACAAGGTCAGTCACGGTCTAGGCAGAGTCTTTCGTCCACTTACTGCCCCGATTCCTGTACCACCACCAGTGATGACAACAATTTTGCCGCCGGCATGCAAATCCTTGTCCTCAGGTTGTAGATTGTCCGGGACAGTCCGGTGGATCTTCTTGGTCAACTGGAAGGGCAGAGTGTAGGTCAAGCTTGGATCGGATCTGTCGCGAAACATCGTGATGGCAGGTCGGGATGCGAGATGTAGGTAGTATGTATGGTTCGACTGTAGGTGCGATGAAAGGTGAGAATGATGTTGCGAGAACTGACCCTTACCGCGGCTGCAACATATATACATAAGGTCTGACAAAATGATCACCACTCTGCAGTCCTGGTTGAACATCAAGTACCGCCAAATTATGCGAGCTCCGACGGGGATCGGGGCTCGTTACAAAACCAAGGGAACAGCGGCTTTCCAAGATGGCTCACATGAATCCTGGCCGAGGCATCATTGCAAGGTCACTCATGTGGACGGCTCATACCTTCACCGTGTATAGCCTGACAGAATCTGTTATCAATCAATCTATACTCCTTTGAGTCGCGCTAAGAAAAACTGCCTCTGCGTCTCTCCGATCCCTCTGGTGATTCATACTGGCACGTCCGCCTGCTTGACTTCAGTTGATTCATGGCCCTCATTTGTTCTGTTTTGTGCTTGCTTCTCCAGTCGAAGTACCATTCTTGGTAGTCTTTCTGCCAATCCAGCAAAGCTTTGCGTGCAGGCTCATCCTGTTCCGCAGCTCGCAGTCGGTCATAGGCCTCGAGCCACATCCCTGCCGGCAAAAGCGTACGAACGTCGATAGACCTCTTGACAATGGGGTTTGTGGCGATGAAAGCAGCAAAAGCCAGACGCCCACCGAACCTGTCAAAGTATGGGTCTTGATCGGGATCGTACCCCTCTTGTGGGCGCTTGAGATCCACACCCAACTCGACAGCTATCTGCTTGGGGAAGTGAAGACGGCAGGGGGTCTCGAAGGCGATGTCAATATCTTTGGCGAAGGGTGAGGAGTCCCCGCCGAGTCGACACATACAGCCTCTAGACCGGAAGACTATGTTCCAGATCGGAGCCCACACTATCGTGATGTGTTTCAAGTCCTTTTCTCTATCTCCATCTTCCTCTAAAGGAATGACAGATCCAGCAGGCCTTTGGATTGGCTCTTCATCTTGTGATCTTGAGCCTTGTTGGGATGGAGTGACTGGCATCTTTTGTTCTGCGCCTGGGAAACTCAGATCGCTGTCGTGGTTGAGGGTATATCGCCCGGAAATATCAGATGCCATGTCGATTGGTTCAGACGCATGAGGCCAGCTTTCGATTGACTGAGCGTTGAACTCGGAGTGGCAATTTGTGCTTGTCAACAATCAGCAAAAGGGAAAGATGCGCTCACAAGAGGGTTCGTTTGACATACCATTGCCTCCATCCCGAGAACACGGCATCTTTGATATCATCGCTCCCACACTTTGGACAATAATCCCCTGTAGATCTCCACTTTTCCCAAGTACCGAGCACGATGCTCATCATGACTTTGCCTCCGGGTCGGGCCACCTTGTGCCAGGAGTTGAAGTCCCCTGCATCAAGACTTACGCCATTGGAGCAATCGGTAAGGCGATAGTGGTTCCTCAACAGACGTTTATGGCCGGGATAGTCTTTTTTGAGAAGTAAAAAGTCGTGTAGTGTCTGGTAATGGTTAGTGTTGCCTGCCGACATAGTGAACGATAACTTCACCTCGAAACTCTTCCAAAAGTCGAGCGGTACAAGGACTTGTTCTCCAGTCGCCCATACCAACGTGATGTTTGCTTCATGTTTTAACTTTCCACCATCCCACGTATATCCCGCGTCTTTAGGTATGCTACCTAGCATAGTGATCAATTTGCTGAAATTAGAATCCGTTGATTCACTCGCTTTGGCCAATTCACGCACAGACGATTGAGTTCGTTGCTGACTATCCCTATACATCATGATTAGCAGAATCGCCACCCGATACACGTCGAAACACTTACAAAGTCACAGCTTCGACGCACAGCCTAAAAGCCTCGACATTGTGCTGGAATTTCGTATGAAGCCCTTCGAAAACCGCATCTTTTTTTTGCACAAACTTCATTCGCTGCGCTATGCGCGCCATCTTCGCTGTTGTATCCTGACCCTTTAGACGGCCCGTGACAGCCCTTGTTTCTCGTTCGAAGACTTCCAGATGCTCTCGACATTTGCTGAGATGGTACTCCATGCATCTTCGTGTGGCGGGTTCGATCTTTGTTTCGCCCGAAAGGCTCGAATTCATGAGCCTGTACATGAGCGTATGCAGATCAGCGTACTGAACCATGAGGGTCTGAATGCGTGTCCGTAACCCAAGTGAAGCACTTGCGCACTGATGGATTTCGAATGCTAGGCAGGTGATAGCAACAAAGTCGCCTACGGAGAAGCCGAATGGAACTGCCATGGTCGATGTATGTTGGTGCAATGAGAGTGTGGTACTGTGTAAAATGTCAGCGGGCAGTGATACTGCTACGGTTATATCTGGGAGCTGTGCCGCATGATGCACGAATAGTCTTGTTTACAGTCGGCGCAGACGAGGCTGAGCTTCACCGGTCACACTGTATGTACATGTATAACGGAGCTCTCGTAGCCAATCGCTTCGGTTCTGGGCTATGCGAAGGCTGTGTGAGGATGATTCAAGACGCCTTCATGTCAAGAGTAAGCGCAGCCAATGATTCTTCTTGGAGTAGCTCTATGGTGTTTGCGTAGAGATGTGCCTTGACTTTGACGCGTCTATCTCTCCCTCTTCATTGGCTCACCAGGACTTTTCCACAGTTCATTTCTCGCTACTGTGAATAAGACATTGGGCTCGTCTCTGCTGATACCTATTGCCTCATTAGCTGCTGATTCAGCGACAGTCTTGTGTCATATCCGAGTCTCAGTGTATGTTACGAATTGAAAGAAAGAAGGGGCTGGGAATGCTTACGCAGATCGTTGAAGCTCCGATCTCGCTGATATTGAGGGTTAGAGTTGGGGTTGAACCTCGAAGATCATATCAGCAAATGAAGCTTGCGAAGGTGAGAGTAGACATTTGGAGGTACTCAAGTGGTATCCCAGATGTGTCTTCCGATATGAGCGCTGATAAAGCTACGCACACTGGCCAATTAGGCGTTGTTCAATGGATTGTGCCGTTGTCTGAGTGCTTACTGGCTCAACGCACATCTCGGCATCGAATCCCCTGAGACGAGATTGTACTTAGGACTCGAGTGTTCGTGAGAGCGGTGGTCAGATTCGGTTTGTAGACAAGTCTCAACTTCCCCAACCGACCGTTACGAGTACTCAAGTTCAGGTATAGCGTATCGTCAAGATCTAGTAGTTCCACTCCAGCTTCGTGGCAAGAACGATTTGAAAGTTCGGCAAACGTCGGCTGACTCTTTTGAGACCTGACGTGTTTCTCCACCAGCAGGCACAACAAAACATGTCACAGACTTCACCGTCAAAGCCATGGACGGCTGTCCCGAAAAAGAGGTACCGTCTTGTCGACGCCAGCATCATCGATGTCAAGGATGGAAATGTATACCAGCACTGCACAATCGATCTACTGGATGGACGCATACACCGGCTCTCTAAACTCTCACAGGGACCTTCCCCTGGTGATGAGGTTCTATCCTGGACACAAGGCGACGAGCTGATGATCATCAATCTGGCTGGCAAATTCGTCTTACCCGGCCTGATCGACTGCCACGTTCACCTTGCGACTCCTCCCGGCGAGGATGGCCTCAAAGACACCATGCACCAAGACCCGGACACATCGTTACTACGACAGCCGTATCTGGCGCACCAGATTCTCCGCAGAGGCTTCACGACGATTCGAGACTGTGGAGGTGCAGGACTCGCCATCAAGGAAGCGCTTTCAGAAGGTCTCTTCCCCGGGCCCAGACTCTTCACTGCTGGTCATGGAATCAGCCAGACTGGCGGACACGGTGACGTACGCAGCTCGAAGGATGCCGAGTACCAATGCTGTGGTGGAAACGTACGTGGGCTCGGACGTATTGCCGACGGCGTAGATCAGTGCCTTCACGCTGCGCGAGAGGAGATCCGGCAAGGCGCCGACTTCGTGAAGATCATGGTATCCGGTGGTGTCGTCTCGCCGACAGATCGCCTTACGAACTTGCAATACACGCCAGAGGAAATTAGAGCTTTCGTCAAAGTTGCCAGCGATTGTGGCACTTATGTCACAGCTCACGCATACACTCCCGCGGCAATTCACAACGCTGTCTCGAACGGAGTACTTGGAATCGAGCATGGCAACCTGATTGACGAGCATACTGCAAAATTGATGGCTGAAAAGGGAGCCTTCCTTACCCCGACTCTCGTCACATACCAAGCCATGGCCTCGCAGGAGTTCGGGTCTTTCTTACCTCCAAACATCGCAGCAAAAAACATGCAAGTCCTCGAAGCTGGCCTCAGATCAATCCAGCTTGCGGATCAAGCAGGTGTGACGATGTGCTACGGTACAGACCTTCTTGGTCCCCTCCAGACCCAGCAGACTCTTGGCTTCAGACTGCTGCAACAGGCCGGGCAGTCTCCACTCAAGATTGTGCAATCGGCTACTATCAATGCGGCAAGGATGCTTCGCCAGGAGGAAAAACTGGGAAGAATCAAAGAGGGATACATGGCCGATCTCATTATCCTGAACGCGAACCCGCTGGAGGATATTGAGGTTCTGTGCAAGCCGGAGAAGCATCTGCTGGCGGTCATCAAGGATGGACGTGTATTGGAGAGTAGGTGGAGTCAGCTGGCGAAGGAGGATGTCGGGAGCCGTGCCATTGAGTGATTCCCCGAGTCAGCTCGAGGCTCACAGAGGACGATGATAGACAGAAGTACTAATGTCACCTCACGTGAAGTGAAGATTGAGATGATCAATGCTGTTTCCGAGGGGTTATAAGAAGCGTGATAGTGTCTCTGCAGCATAGTAGACTGTAATCGATTCTACAACCCAAAGTCCGCCTTTCAGATGCATCAATATCAGAGACACTTGTTGACCAATCATTCCACTCTCCGTGATACTGTGTGCCCAAATATCACCCGGAGTCCTACTGTACGATTTCTAGAAATGTGAAGAAGTGATAGAGGACATTGTACGTAGGGTTAGGGTCCGGCTCCTGCCGTCAGTCCGTGCTGAAGTCAATGGACCCTTGGCCAAACCTCACATGCTGTTGTTAGCTCCAACCATCTACAACAACCAACTACCTCAGTTCTCTCTTTACTTGAACAGTGTAGCAGATACGAATCTCAGCGGTTCTTCTCTAACATCATCGGCGCTTGCCCTACCTCATCATGGCCACGCGCGCATCTGCCTTCAGAGAATGGGCAAACAACGAAAGCCTGACCACCACTGGACCCATTGATCAACTCAAAGACAAACGGGTTGTGATTGACGCAGAAGATTTCCTCGAGACCATCCTCACATCACAATCTACGCGCGAACCGCTCCTGCCCGCACTCGGCGGCCTACCGTTTGCCCTCAGGAAACACGTGGACGCTTACCTAGCAAACCTCGAGGAGGCACAGATTACTCCTACATTCATTTTCAACGGACTCGATCTTGCTTGCAAAGACCGAGCGACTATCTCGCGCGACAGCAGACAGGCTGCGCGTAGCTTGGATGAGGCCTGGAACCTTTACAGCCAAAGCAGGGCCGACGAGGCGGTGGCGGAATTCGGCAAATCATGTAATGGCGCACCCTGTGTTATTCCCTGCTTTCTTCTGACTAACGTATGCCAGGTACCTACAGAACTTACCACATCCTGCGCTGGCTGCAATCTTACCTCGCACGCCAAGGAGTGAAGGTGCAAACTGCCCTCTACTCCGCTGCGGCGCAAGCCGTCTCACTCGATCGTGAAAACTTCAGTGACGCGGTTGTGGGGTCCATCACATGCCTTCTGTTTGGCGCCGCCATTGTGATTGTATCTTTCGACTGGGAGAACCAGACCTTCGCTTGGCTCGAGAAGGCGAAATGCCTTTCCAAGCTCGGCATGACTGAAGACCAATTCATTGACTTTTCGCTGATCTCTGGCTTCACAATCCTCACACCGCCTGCAGAGCTCGAGAATGCACCCAACTACATCCAAGGCGCACGAGAGATTGTCGGGCGATCGGGGAGCGTTGGTTTCGCGGCTTACGAGTCACTCAACAAGGAATTCAGGGAGTTGTTCAAGAAAGCAAGGACTGCGGTCAAGCACCCTGTCGTTCTGACTGGTAACGGTGAGGTCAAGCTCATTAGGAATGAGATGGCCTCTGGCGATATGCACGATGTTATTGGACAACGCCTCCCGGATGAGATGTACTACTGCATGTCGAGGGGGCTTGTGGGACCGAGGGTGCTCAACTGGAGGACAAGAAGCGAGGTCTTTGAGATCCCACCTCTTGATGGCGGATCATCTCCGGCCTACCAGCAGCTGGTGACACAGAAGCTGGCGCCCTTACGGACCAGGACCATGGCTCTGACATCGCTGCCCATGCTCCATCGCTACTATCAAAAGAAGGACGTCGATTTGGTCTCGTGGTACAACGAAAACAACAAACAGCCACTCAACGTGCCCGACGCTTCGGCTCCTACCGAGGCTGCGAAAAGATGGTGCGTCAAAAACTCAGTACTCAACAAGGTGTCCAAAGGCGCCTCAGACACGGCGGATTGCTCGCTGCTGTTCGCTGTCTCGCTGTTGTCCGACGAAGCGACTGCCAAACAGACGGTCACAGAAAAGAAGGGAGACACTGCTTCTCAGGAGCTCAAGGAGCCGAGGGAACTGCTTGCCAACACTGTGCTGCGTTTCCTTGAAGACCGCGGCTACATTAACAACGACCACACCTTGTCCGCCTGGGGCAAAGCACTCAAAGCAGCATTCGACCATGCCAAGCAGAGCGGCTACATCGCCAGCGCCGGTGCCAAAGAAGTCGAGGAAGCTATCTTCATGGCATTCGAGCTGCACAAGCTCGACATCCTCACCACCAGCCAGATGTTCCCATCAGACAAGTACCTGGGAGCTCCCATGCGCGGATCAGAGACCGACAAAGCCTACACCCTACTGCTCAGCAGGATCGCATGTCTGGGAACCTTCCACCACAAGGAGATTGGCTTCACTGGTCCTCTGTCACGTCATTTGCTTGGATACCACCAAATGATCTCTGCGGTGCGCGGCAGTCTTCGTGATCTCGTCGAGGTCCATGCGCTAAGCATGTTCATGTCGGGCGCCGTGTCCCGGGAGGTGGAGCCGATCGTGTACACGAGCGTGGGTGCCAACTTGCCCTTCGTGGAGGAACCTGACCTCGGCCTGAGTCTCGTGGTCAAGAGCTACCTCGATGAGGCATCCAACGACCCCAACAAGCGCTCAGATATCGAAAGATGGTTCAACCATGCATATGACATCAAGGGCGACCTCAAGAAGGCATGGATGATGTGGGGAGCGGTAGGTGGAATCGAAATTCTTCAGTTACGATGAGCACTACTAACACTTTCACCTCTTCAGATCAACGCCGGTATCCAGGCAGCCGACAGCGCCATCGTCAACAACGACACCAAGAACACCTTCAAGAATGCTGACGAATGGCTTACGCAAAAGCTGCAGCAAGTCAAGTCCAGCGAGAAGGCTTAGCTGTATTATTTGCACAGAACAGTACACCATGCGGTCATGCCGTCGTTTCCAGCAGACTGGGATCAAGCATTGCTGTAATGAGGACACGCAACACGAGCAACCAACCTTTGGGTGAGACGGTTCGTTCCTGAGAGAAGCTTTCCTTGTCAGTCTGTCGATACACCATAGTCTACCCAAACATGTTCTATCTCTACTCTTTTGCCTGTTGAACGCCTCGCACCTTGTAGTGTATAATTTCCCCAGTCTGTTGAAAACTGCTCGTGCAAAATAAGACAAGTGTTTCTCTCAATGAGTGCATCCAGAGAAGACACCTTTTTGTAAGAGACTGAAAACAATCGCCACTCGCCAGCCAGCCGGCCACCGTGACTGCTTCCACCCACAGCCCAGCCCTTCAATCCCACTCACTTCTTCTTCTGCTCCAAGCCGTAGCCACCCTTGCCCTCCAAATTAGGGTACGTCTTCCCCTCGGCACTCTGGCCCTTCCTCGGACCTCTCTCCTCCAAATCCTCCCTCAACCAATGCAGCACCAACTGCCCAAGTCGGCTGTTACCCTCAACGCCGCCATCGTTCTTGGGCACCTCAAAGCTGTCCATCGGACCCCATTTCTTCACCTTGCCCAGCGCCATGTGCACGAGGTGCGTCGGCCACTGCGCCAAGTTGTCGAGAATGTGCGTCGCATACACAATCGTGCACTCGCGCGTCTCGGTCTCCTTCTTGAGGAAAGTCAAGAAATTGTGGCGCGACAGTAAGTCCAGATCCACCGTGATCTCGTCCAGCAGCAGCACCGTCCAGGGCCGCAGCAGGCCCATGCACAGCTGCACGCGGCGGCGCTCGCCGTCGCTCACGGCGTGCAAGTGCCAGCTGAGGTCGACGTCCAGGATGCGCACCAGCTCGTCGCGGCGCTCCGGGTAGTGGTCCCCGCCGACGGACTTGAGCAGCTCCGGGACGGCGATGTCGCTGCGCACGATCGGGTTCAGCACCCATTCCAGGCCGAGGTAGGTGACGCCTTCGAGGCCGGTCGTGAAGGGGTCGCGGCCGCCGATGTCGACTGTGCCGGCGGGCGCCATGCGTTTGCCGCTCAGCAGGCGGAGCAGGGTTGTTTTGCCCGCGCCGTTCGCTCTGGGGATTTAGCATGGGGTGTATACGATGGATTTTGGGGGGTGAGATGGGGCTTACCACCGATCAAGAGGTTGCGGGAGCCGGCGGGCAGGGTGAGCGAGACATTCTGGAGGCCTGAGGTGCCGTCGGGGAAGGCGAAGGTCAGGTCCTTGGTGGTGATGTTGGGGACGGGCATTTTTATGTTTATGGTGTTGGTGTTGGTATTGTTCTTCGGTGATGTTTCGAGAAAACGATCGTGGGCTTGCCGATTGTGATGGGTGGATGTTTTCTTGTAGAGGGATGGGCCGGAGGGGAAGATGGACAGTCTTTATACTACTTCCAGGCAATGCTATCGTATTTGATTTTATGATTCCTCTTACCTGAAAGTATCGACGTATGATATGTTCGATTTTGGACCGTGCGGCATGTCGTCAACTGCCGACCGAGATCGAGACCTGCCCGAAGCGGACTCGAATAGTGGAGCCGCTGCACTATGTTCGTTCACATGTCATTCCTTCGCAGCAGATTATCATTCTGCGAATCTTGACATGCGCATGTCCTCTTCATGTTCTCACGCTCCTTGCGACGTCTCAGTATCATGTCTCCTCCCAAGCAACCCATAATCGCCGTCGTCGGCTCGACCGGCACAGGCAAATCAGACGTACATCAACACTCTTCCAACACCCACATGCGACCGCACCTCACGCGCACGCTGACCACGCCAGCCAGCTAGCAGTCTCCCTAGCCCAGCGCTACAACGGTGAAGTCATCAACGGCGATGCGATGCAGCTATACTCCGGCCTGCCGATCATCACGAACAAAATCACCGTCGAAGAGCGCAAGGGGATCCCACATCACCTGCTCGGATGCATTGGTCTCGACGAGCCGACATGGGTGGTAGGAACGTTTGTCAAGCGCGCATTGGGTGTGATTGAGGAGATCCGGAGTCGCGGCAAACTTCCAATCCTGGTCGGAGGCACGCATTACTATACACAGAGCTTGCTGTTCCGCGATCGGTTGGCTGAAGCCGAAGAGGATGGCGTTGGAGAGAAGAGCGAGAAAGACAACGAAGCGCAAGGGCCTACCGAGGATCTAGAGGAAAAATACCCGATTTTGAAGGAAAGCACGGAGAAGCTGCTGACGACACTACAAGACGTTGATCCAGTCATGGCAGAACGCTGGCACCCGAACGACAGGCGGAAGATCCAACGGAGTCTCGAAATCTACCTTCAGACAGGACGGAAGGCTTCGGACATCTACGCCGAGCAGCGCATAGCCCAATCAACCAGCAGCAGCGCAGACCCATCGTCGAGCGACGACTCGGGCCTGCGATTCCCAACCCTTCTCTTTTGGATCCACGCCGAAACCGAAACTCTCCGCACGCGCCTAGACTCCCGCGTAGACAAAATGCTTCAGCGAGGTCTGCTCGACGAAGTCCGCACATTGCACGATTACGCTACAGAACACAGCGCGCAGCAGCCCATAGACGACTCCCGCGGCATCTGGGTCAGCATCGGCTACAAAGAATTCAGCGCCTACACCACCGCCCTCGCAAAAGGCGAAGCGACCGAAGCAGACCTGCAAGCCCTGAAAGAGGACGCGATTGAAAGGACGAAAATCGCAACTCGCCAGTACGCCAAACGCCAAACGCGCTGGATCCGCATCAAGCTCTTGCAGGCCCTGCAAGCCGCACATGCGACTTCTTTTCTCTACCTCCTTGACGGCACATCGGTTGCGGACTTCGAAGGCAAGGTCCTCTCACCCGCCGCGGACGTCACGCGTGCTTTCTTGTCTGACGAGCCTATGCCTGAACCGAAAGACATGTCGGAAGCAGCGGCGGAAGTCTTGACCGTTGCTGCAAAGCAAGATGCGGACTCTGTGGCCTCATCACCCAAGAAATGGCTGAGGCAGAAGTGCGAGTTATGTGGTGTAACGTGCGTGACGGAGAAGCAGTGGGAGGCGCATGCGCGGAGCCGAGCGCATCGCAGACTTGTAAGCAAGAAGAGGAAATTGGAAGAAGAGGAGGAAGGCGGCGGCGGCGACGTCGCGAGCGCAGACCAGGAAGTGAAGACGACGACGACGACAAGCTCAAATACCGAGACATGAAACGAGGTCTTGACAAATATCGACACTTTCAAAATGGCAAAAGAACAAACTCTGGAGATACGACAAGTCTATATGGCTCGATGATCGGCTCATTAACATGCATTGACGCTATAACCCCACTCCGCATGATATCGATCGAGTCACGCGATTGCGACCTGCAACATGTCGACTAGGTAGACTGAGAGAACCACTACTGAATACCACGGAGCGATGCGATCAATATCGTCCGCCTCTGCGATCGCGTCTCTGCGGCACTGGGGTTTCTCATGGGGTGCGCTATCTGACGATCTCGTATGGGTTCCAGGATTCTCCACCGCGGAGAGACGCGTTTGCACCGTCTGCCCTCTACGATCATATCTCTTCGAGGGGGGGTTTCCCCTGATGCTGTTATCTGATGCTTCAGCCTATTCATGAGGTTAGCGTGCCATTGACAGAGCGTGGTGATAAGTTGGCTGTCTCGACGGTGTGTAGTATCGTAGGTGTTGATATCTGATGCTTTAGACTATTGGGAAATTTAGTATGCCATTGAGAGAGAGAGTGTTTTTAATGGAAGAATCATCTCAATGGTGTTTTGCGTCTCGGGTGCTGCTACCTGATACTCTAGCCAGGTATTTACAAAAGCCAGTGTGCCATTGAGAGAGCGCGCCATCAGTTCAGTCCTCTCGATGGTGCACGCGTGGTACTGTATTGAATCCAAGTCTGGTGACCTGCCAAACGCACTCAACGAATGTATGAATGTTCATCTTCCGCATCGACATCACAAGCTGTTGGCGTAATCGAATTGTACACTTGCAATACGATCTACCACGTGCTCGACATGGCACTCAGGAACTCCAAACACAAGAGACCCCGATGACTGATGCAAAAGAGATGAAAAGGTACAAGAACAATACTCCATTAACCAGAGCAAGCATGAATTCAACCCCTCCTTCTCAACCCATCATGCTCCCCAGCATGCGTCCTTCCCCAATCCTCCGGCAACTTGTAATCGCTCGGCAACGCATACTGCCCCCTACACTGGCCCTCGGTACACTGCCCGTCCAGCCCGCATCGCCCATAAAGCCTGCAATAGCACTCCGCAGCACTCGGGCACGCCATCAAATTCAACCGATCCAGATTGACACTCCCAGCCTCGTGCAGCCCCGCCGAAGGCCTAGGCGCATACCCCTGCTGCGGCAAGAAGAGAATGTGCCACAGGTACGACAGGATGCGGCCTGAGATGCGGTCGTCGAGGGGGGCGCTGTTGGGGTTGGAGCCGGCGTCGAGCAGCCATTGGCGGAGCGAGACGTATTCTTCGCGCGAGTGTTGGTGGATGTTGGCGCGGGCGACGACGAATTGCGCGCAGCATTGGGATTTGACGGCGTCGCCGCGGCCGAGGAGGGTGCCGGAGGAGGAGGAGGAGGAGTCGCTTCCACTGCCGCCACCGAAGATGCTGGCTAGGGCGCGCGGCATTGCGGCGTCGGAGACCACGCGCGAGTTGAAGGGTTCGAGTTTGGCTGTGAGGCCTGTTTCGAAACTGCCTTGGGCGACGGAGTCGGCGGGGCATGTGCTTGCGGTCCAGTCGCAGCGTAGGTTGTGATAGCCGGACGATGCCAGTGCTGAGGTGGTGTTGAGAGCGGCGAGGAGCTCGGCGTTGTCGTATTTGGGGGAGTCGTTGTGCCAGGCAAACCTGGAGCCATGGACGAAGACGGCACCCTCCGCGGGGATGTTGTCGTAGTTGTCGATCAGGAAGGTCAAGTAGGCCATTGCTTCATGTCCGCGGTTTGCAGGGACGCGCAGCTGGGTCGGGTTGCCGTTGGTGGAGCCATCGACGTCGTAGATGCAGAGATGGTATTTGTCGCCTAGCGCGTTGATCCAGGAGGCGTCGCCATCAGAGGCGACTCGTGAGACAATTAAGGCTGGTTTGGTGGTGTCTGCAAGGCCCGGACATGTACCGTGTGCTTCGGGCAGAAATCTGGCGGTTGTTTTGTATTTGATAGTAGTCCAGGCAAACGTCTTGCTACTTGAAGCATGTACATTCAAGCCCACGATGAAGAGTAACGCGAGTCCGAATAGACCCAGGTTAGTACATGCCCGGCGTGTTGTGCGTCTCATCGCGACTGCATCCGAGATGTGAGGTATTCCCGCGCAGGCTCCAATTTAATATCCAAGGGTCCAGAGAGATTTGATAATGTCGACAGATACCTAGGTATGTTGTCCTGGATGTATGTACCTATGGATGGGGAGATCACCGAGATGAAGTCCCAAAGCCATAGCAATCCCGAGAGACTCCTTCTCGAAGGCCAATCGGCGGCCATGTCTTGCCGAGTCTGCAATTCTTCCACGGCCCGATCGTCCGCTAGTCGATTAGCTAAACCATGGATGAACTTGTTGCATCAGCTCGTTGAAAATGTCCATGTCGATTCATCTAAGTCATAGCGGATTACCTAGGTGAAGAGGTAGATGGGCCCAGCACGCTCTCTGTTGCAAAAGGCATCGCCGTCAGACGCCATTCTCTTTGCTTGTGAGTGTCATCCGCGACCGTCGAGACCTCGCAGTCAATCACGCAAAGGCCTGGGTTGCAATACTTTAGAAAGTGGTACAACAACATACATGGTAATGTAAGGTCGTCCAGTCAATCTGACGCGAAGGCCATATGCAGTGTTATGCCAATCTATTCCCAAGCTTTCCAAGCATCTGGGCGCCATCTTGGCTTTGCTTGTGTGTGGGTCGTGAAGCGGAGGCTGAGCTGAGGCATCACGAAGTCATAACACAAATTACCTATGGAAGCAAAAGGCAACCTGAGAATCACAATTGGAAAATGTATATCCATGGGGTATCACAGTAAAAATGTCATCTCATCGTCGGCGGCGGTGTGTCTGGATTTCACACAGCCATCTCTGCCTCCCCGCTCTCGTCCTCTGCACCACCGACACTGCCCTCACCTTCACCTTCGTCTTCCTCCACCCAAGCATCTTCGGCCCAAGATTTGTCGATCCAGCCCACAATACGGTCCCTAGCCATGGGAAGCATGTTGTAGTACCCAGGGTTGCGTCCAGGCGCGAACATGCTGGTATGCGCCTTCAACTCATCAGGCGCAACGTCATTCCGACACCTGACCCAATCGCCCTTCTTCTTGCTGGTATCGCGCGCAAACTCTTGTACCTTCTCTCCCTCCTTCACCTCCTGCTCCATGTCTTCCTCAGGAGTCGTCTTCTTACGTCGCTTAGGGGGTGATTGTGCCGCGTCGGACTTTCGTTTCGAGCCAGTCGGGCTGCCATCTGCGCTGTGAGCGTCTTTGGGAACGACGCAGAAAGTCCGGTCTTGGCCTAGCATTGCTCCAGCGTACTGCGTCTTGCTCGAGACTTTCTCGCCGAGTACTGTGTAGAAGTCGGCGAAGCCTACACCGTGTGTTTCTGTGAGACTGATCACGCTTTCCACCCTTTTCTGTAATTCGGCTCCACGCGCAAGGCAGCCAACAAACTCCAGATGGCTGCCGGCCCATGCTAGGCCTTGGTTGATCTGGTTCCAGTTCATGTAAGCGGCGCCAGCAGCGCCTGCGACTGCAGCTGCAGCTCCTCCAAACATGGCGTATTTGCCCCATTTCCCCCAGCCAGTACTCGATGCGCCTGGCGCAGGCAGTCCTCGACTCGAGGCATTCGCAATCGGTTGCTGGGGTTGTGAAGCGGCCGAGTTCCACCCGAATAACTCGCTCGCGCCGTTGTATGCTTTGTATGCCGCGGATGCGTGGTTGATATGTTCTTCAGCGCCATGTGCCAGCACTCCGGGACTGATACCCAAGAATGGCGTGTCGAAGGCGAGGACCGCTTGTACGTACGGGAAGAACAGTGTGGAGTTGTGTCCTTCGGGCGGCGCGGATGTAGCTCTCTCCCCTTTGTCCTTTGGTTTCAAGCCCTCCTTCGGTCGAGGTGACTGTGGCCTGCTCGCAGCGTCGGTCGTGTCGTTCCCAGCGCCAGGCCGTACGGGCTCATCTCTGGCAATGCTCAGTAGCGTTTCCGCCGCGACAATGCCTCCCATAGAATGGCCCACGAGTATCACCCTGACGCTCGGGTCGACTGTGGGACTTGGTGTGCGGCTTGCGACTTCGAGGTCGATTACTTTGTTCTCTAGCCATTCTTTAAACCTCGCGACGCATTCTCTTAGATCACCCCGTGTCTCATAGCGTGGGTATTGTACGCTGAGAACATCGATGTTTGGGAGGGCGGTGCCAAGGAGCGCGCGTAGGTCTTTGGGGAAGTCGTTGAAGGTGTTGTCGCTGCCTTTGAAGCCGTGGATGAAGACGAGGAGGAGTGTCTTGCGCATTTTGTTGGCTGTGACGTGTGGGCTAGGGAATATTCGTGCGCTCAGTCGAGCACTGAGATTGGTAGGTGTCGTTACATTGTCGGTGGTTGAGTTCACGAGATGATGGAAGTTGAGGGCCACCCGAAGAAACCTGGAAGCCCCCACGGGTTCCGGACCAAGATCGTGACGCCGCTGCCTTTGCCACCACCAGTTTACGTCGACACTAGTTGCCTGATAAGGATCGCACACTATATCTTATACATTGTTGCATGATCTGATTTCCAGTTCATTCCCTTCTTTAAACCACGCGAAGACATTACTTTACCATCAATTTTGAGGACTACACGAGATTCACACGCTATCTCACAGTCTGAACCACAGCATACAGCATACGCAACAACGACATTCGATGGACATTCAACTCTATGTTTACGACTTGAGCCAGGGTTTGGCCAGGTCCATGAGCAAGCAATTCCTCGGAATCCAAATCGACGCAGTCTACCACACATCCCTGGTCTTCAACAATGTCGAATACTTCTTCGGAGCTGGAGTCCAGACTTGCTATCCTGGCGCTTCCCATCACGGCCGACCGATGGAGATCATACCTATGGGTAAGACAGACATCGACCTGGAAACCATCCTCGACTATTTAGAGAGTCTGAAGCAAGTTTACACACCCGAGAGTTACGACTTATTTGCACACAACTGCAACAACTTCACTCATGACTTCTCCATGTTCCTCTTGGGCAAGGGCATCCCCGGTCACATCACAAGTCTGCCTCAGCGGGTCTTAGATACGCCTTTCGGACGCATGCTTCAACCTCAGATCGATGCGAGCATGCGTTCAGTCACACAAGCGCCTGTACCGAATGGTGCTAGACCGCCTCAGCCAACTCCAGCCGTTCAACAAACGCCAAAGAAGACAGCAGCAGGATACGGCAAGGTCATCAACATTACATCCAACGACGCGCTCCAAAAGGCTCTATCAGACACTCAAAGTACATGTGCTACTGTCTTCTTCACTTCATCCACCTGCGCGCCATGCAAGATGGCATACCCTGCTTTTGACTCCCTTGCAGAAGAGCACGGCAACGCCTTGTTCGTCAAAGTAGACATCAACGAAGCGCAAGAAATCGCCTCCAAGTACCAGATCCGCGCAACGCCTACGTTCATGACATTCTCAAAATGTGCCAAGTTCGACGAATGGAAGGGCGCAGACCCCAGCCTTCTCAAGACAAATGTCGCCCAGTTGCTACAGCACACCTTCCCTCCGCACCCGCATACACTGCTGAAGCTACCAACTTTGCAGTACGGCTCCATGGCTGCCATCACATACCCGAAAGTGCCACCTATAGAAAAGTTGACCGCAAAGTTGGGCTCAGATGCGCAAGAACCCGAGTTCGTGGCTCTGACCACCTTTGTCAAGAACCGCCAGATTGACGTCCGCGAAGCCAAACTACCAGACATCCATGCCATTGGCGAAATGCTGCAAACTACCATCGAGAACCTACCCCTGGCGTCTCGCTTCGCCGCAGTCGATCTCTTGCGCTGCGCCATGGTCGATCCCCGCGTATCTGGCTTCTTCGCTGGCGAGAAAGTAGTGGACGAGCTTGCCACTGTGCCTGCTCTGATACAGCACGTCGTAAATCTCGAAGAGAACTGTCCGCATAATCTGCGTTTGGTCACGATACACTTGGCGTGCAACATCTTCAGCTCACCGCTTTACGTCAAAGAACTCTTGAAGCCCGGACAGCCCACGACGCCGCTCCTCATTCAACTCATTACGAGCTCTCTGCTGGACGTCGCGCATGACACTACTCGTGTTGCTGCGGCATCCTTGGCTTTCAACTTGGCGGTTGCGAATTACCGCCTACGCCGAGAAGAGAACCGCGAGGGACTGGCAGAAGGCCAACAGGTCGAGCTCGCAGCTTCAATGCTGGAAGCTCTCCGCATCGAGGCCGAGGGCGGCAAGAATGAAGCCATCAAAGCCCTCCTACTGTCTCTAGGCTATTTGCTGTACCACGGGAAGCAAGACGGCGAGGTGGCAGAGTTGATGAACGTATTAGACGCTCGCGGTACGATCGAAGCGTGTGTGGTGCAGGAGAAGCTGGCCGCAGAGGTTGCGAATTTACTATAGAGTAGAGATAGAGTGTCTTGCTGGATCAAATTCGGAGGGAAGGCTACGGGGAAGAGTAAGGCCAAACGGAAGACCAAGAGAACGCAGGGGAGGAATAGCTTGAAGTGGGCTCGACGGGCACATTTTTACACCAAAGACGGGCAATTGAGAGTCGAACCTCGTGTCGAGGACCAGAGTCGCCAGCTAGCCTACCAAGTCGGGACCGAAGCGCAAGAGGCATTGCGGCGTTCAAGCAAGAAATGGAACGCGGCTCTGTCACTGATCGGCCACAGTCGCAAGGCTTGGGTCAATGGAGAGCAGAAGGTGGCGCGTCGATCACATGAGAAATTGGACGCTGCGTTGTCGCTCATCAAGTTCAGTCGTGAAGCGTGGGTTAACGAAGACCCAACTTGCAATCATACGCCTAAAGTCGCAGTAGCTGCTCGACGGCTCATCCAGCTTCAATGCGAGAAGAACGAGGTTGCTCGCAACTTTACAATCGCGGATCACCGGGCTGCATTGACGCTTGTCAAGCTCAGCCGAGAGAGTGCCCATCAAAGAAGCTCTGCAGTTTCTCGAGCTCTCCCGCGACGGCAATGATGTTGAAGTTACTGTGATGCTAGGCGGACTGGATGGCGAGCTCACGGGGCTCTCGAGCCTGGACCTTCAGTATTGGGATTAGGTCGGGTCATCGAAGAAGTGCGTTGGCCTGGTGCATAGCACATTCGTTCCTAGGAGCAAGAATACCTCCTGACTCCAGTAGCTATCTTAGATCCGATCGAGTGCAATCGTTCTATCCTCCACTGAGTATGTTTCTTCAAAGTGACCGTAAAACGAAGCATTGATTTATTGCATCGGGCATGTAGTGTTCGTGCTCATGTCAAGAGACCTTCTAACCCTAACCCTGCACCTGGATTGACAAACGGAGTCGGGGTGAAACTCGCCAGCCCGACACCCGCACCAAAGGAAGAGATAAGCAGTACACTACACTCCATCAACATCCGTCTTTCCTTGCAACAACCTGTATAAAAGTCATCTCTTTCCCTTGCTATATACATATACAATCACGATACACATCTCCAACGACTTCTAAACATGTCAGCCTCATTCATGACCCTCCCTTACGAGCTGCGCGAGCAGATCATCCAGCCACTCGTCCGCACTCCAGGCACCGTCGGACTACAACATCCTCTGTGGGCCGACAAAACCGTCTTTGTACTCCCTATCGCACAAGTTTGCAGGTCTCTACGGAAAGAGGCTATTGAGGTTTTCTATCGAGCAAATGTCTTCGTATGGAAAATCGATCCGGAAGCGGTACGTCTTGCGGGTGCATTGGTATGTTCTTGATGTTCAGTTGATGCTGGTGTTTACTGTCTTCGCAAGATGTTTGCCCTTATAGTCACTCTTAACTTGTGAATTTAACATCAGACTGCTGATTTGGTGTAGGTTGACGCAGCAGATCCGGCGGCTTTCCCTCTACAGCCACCTTCGGACAGTCCGAAAGAATACGGCCCTTGCGGTTCGCTCATCTCTAGCCTACCCTGGCAGTACCCGGACATGCTCTCGAATCTCAGACACCTCAGGCTCAATCTCTACCTTCCACCACAACACGACAAAATCATGTGGACCGAGAGGTTCAGCAAACAGCTATCGAGCTTCGTCGAAGCCATCGACCAAGGTGTGCGGCTTAGGGACTTTAAGATTCTCATTGGCACCTGGCATGGCATTCGAGAGCTTGGAGCTCCTCAGATGGCTGCTTTTGATCTTCTGGCTCAGATGCACGTGCGCGGAACTGTGCAAGTCCGCACGAGGAGTTTAGACGCCCAGGGCAAAGCTGTTGTGCAAAAGCTTGATCTGGAAAGTCGTTTGAGAGCTTCCGACTCGATTGGAGG
>Ga0265798_10003213_pt1 | contig 23404 bp, 26 predicted proteins | sample P3T30metagenome_FD_192430 | JGI IMG/M metagenome (GOLD analysis project Ga0265798, IMG submission 192430) | Plant litter microbial communities from East Loma Ridge, Irvine, California - P3 T30 | ecosystem: Environmental > Terrestrial > Plant litter > Unclassified | place: USA: California... | reverse complement strand
ATCACTATCACCATCATCTCATCACCGCTACCCATCAAACACACGTCACAACAACCACCAACAATGCCCCACCCAGACAAGCGCTTCCTCCGTCCCACACCCGCGCACAACAACCGCCACCGCCCCGTCCACGCAGTCCACCACGTCGTCCACCACTCCCCCCGCACCGAGATGTCCCGCTTCAGCCACGTGGCCGACGCCAGCCGCACGTCTATATCGATGTACAAGTTGAAGAAATGGCACGCTAAGCTCGAAGAGGTGCGTGCGCTGTGTGATGATATCGAGAGTTTGCCGATTGAGAGGGCGGTGAAGGAGAGGGTTAAGAGGAGGTTGGGGAGGATTGGGGAGGTGGGTTGGGGGGTTGAGGGGGATGTTGCGGAGAAGATTGAGGGGAGGGGTTGAGGGGGAGGGAGGAGGGGGATGTGGGTTTGACGCGTGGCTGGGTTTGATGGTGTCAGTGCCGAAGAGGATTGATGACAGGTATACGTTTGACATAGCGGGAACGGTCACTCGTTCGTATCAAAGCATGTCGTTCGTACGATCGTTTCGTCTTCGTTGTGGTGTGATGCGTTCAGTCCACCTCGTCATTACTTCACCAGCGGATCGCACCTCAAACGAAATGCCCGGACCCCAACACCTTTATACCAGCCTGCTTCTCCCCGCCATATCTTGATCTCGCATCCATCAAATATTCCTATTCTATTTGAACCCACAGCAGTAAAGTACTAACCATGACTCGCCCAGGAAAAGAACCCGCATGGAACTTCGAAGCTTACAACACAATGCACGAACCTTACCTCCCGCCGCGAAATTATAACAGGCGTAACACCAACGCGAGCTTCCCGTACATAAACCATCAGCCGCCGTATGTTGCACGCAATGCTTACGGCGAGGGGTCGTCGTACATAAATCAGCAGCCGCCACATCTTGCACGCAATGCTTATGGCGAAGAACCGTCGTACGTGACTCAGCAACGCATGTATTCCAACCCAGCTCCGTTCAACGCAACCTCTCATTTCATTGGGAACGCAGGCTCTTACTACGATGGAAATGCCAACCAACCCAATTACTGGCCTGAAGCTCGGAACAGCCACTATGAAAACTTCTTGCAACAATATACTCAGGCTACTCCAACGATTTATTCGAATCAGTGTACTGAGGCCTCTCCTCGTCAAAACTACTACGAAAGCACTGCGTCTCAGAATGAGAGGTGCTGCGTGTACTGCGATCTACTCGCATGGCATGCCCAAGACACTGAAAGCCAGTGGCGCGATGAGACGACTAGCGAGCACCCGCAGGTCGTGAGCATTCGGTATGTCCCTGGCATTGAGTGCGTAGATGCCGCTGCTGGGCCGCCGCACCAAGCTTCCGTGGCAGATGGGGTCCCGACCTCAGATGAGAGCGCAGAGTCAAGCATTGACATTGACTTGAAAAGTGCGCGCGGGCGGCAGTTGAATGCTATTCTCGACATCGATGCGCAGTTTGACGATGTATGGAACGCGCTGATGAGGCGTGATGATGCGATGAGAAGGCGTGATGATGCGCTTTGGAAAGCGATTCGAAAGCTTGAGAATGCGGTGCACAAGTTGGTCATGCACGGAGACAAGAGCGTGTCGTGTGAGATGTGTAATTGATTGAAGCGGTGTGGGTGCCTTTGAACATGATGCACGGTTAGTTTGCGTGATGTTCATAGAATTGGCTGTTTTTGTATCACTGTAGCTTACACATGTCTCTTGTCTCCTGGTGAAGTGATTGACTGAACCGAGCCTGAGTATGTCAGCTGCAAATTGACACCTGAAGTCCCCCAGTGTCAATCCTATGTAGCCAAAATACCAATTTCACTCACGTTACTTTCTCTTGATCGTGCCACACCCACTATGTGTTTGGCCACGATCGCGAGTCGTTTAATTGAGGCCACGAAGCTTTTCGAGCGCTCCACGATATGGAATAACAGGGTGCTGAGGAAGTACTTTAGGTCCTAAGGCGTTTGTATGAGATGTGTCTAGTCCACGGGTGTCCGATTGTTTTCTTGGTGCGTCCTGTACTTAAAACCTTGCTGCATTCCCAATTTCCCATCTCATCAATCCACACTCCCAAAACACCCAACAATGGAACACCCCACCCGCATTCGCGAACACATCCTCAACCGCAGAGCTCTCAAACCCGAGGTTCAACGCGCATTCGAACTTCTGGACGAAGCATGGCTGAGGCTGGAAGCGGCAGAAAGAGTCACTCACACGGTGTGCTCGGAAGTCGCGGGATTTCCAAATTTCATGCGGACCAAAGACCGGGAGACGCTGGGTCAGGGCATTGAGAATGTTCGGCAGGAGGGTCTCGCTGCGAAGAGGGCTGAAGGGGTTATGCGCTATTATTCAATCAAGTATATCAGATTCTTGGAGGAAGAGGCTAGGATGTTGAGGAATGTGGTTAAGAGCCAAAAATGTGAGCCAAAAGCATGTGAGAAATGCAGAGAGTCGGAAGAGGGGACCGGTGCAAGGTCTAAGGCGGTTGTATGAGATGTGTTTGTCGCGTGTCGTTGACTGAGCGGACGCTGTGCGAGGGAAGCGTTTGACATCGCCGCCACGATGATGCGAGGAGCTAGACAGCACATCAACCAACGTTAGAACATACACTCCTCATAATAAATGTCTCTCAACCCATCTCTTCCCCCATCAATCCATCCTCTCTAAGCCTTCGTCTCCCAAGCATGTCCCAGCAAAAGCGCAACCCCAACACCCACGCAACCAGCCGCTCACAGCACCACAAACGCTACTGTCAAGCAGAAGGACTCCATCCAGGCCACCACTTCTTCTCAGACATCCATCACGTAGACGACAGCGGAGACGACTCAGACCGGAACACTGAACATGCGCGTCTGATAGCCACACCAACCCAGGTACCTTCGTCTCCATCTCCAATGCGCTCCCGAACGAGCCTGTTGTGGCAGCAACCTACCGACACGCTAGGGGAAGTGCGCAAGGGCCTAGATACGATGCTGTCCAAGCTGAGTGGGATGGAACGAGACTTGGCTGAGCTGGAGAAGATGACCAGGGCACAGATTGCTGCGCTTGAGGGCGCGATCTCTCATTTGGGGGGTTGATTCGGTGACAGTAATATGTGCATGCGTTTGGAGGTAGTAACATAGATTTCGAGCGAAGAAATATAACTCGGCCCTTTCCGGTTAGCGTACCAGCAATTCGGTGAACCTCATATTTTTATTTCAGTAACTGTCATGTGTATTCGTCTTTCTTATCAATGCGACTTTTTTCTCCACGTTCTAAAAATAGTGGAGTCATCGGTACTTTACTCGCCTGGTCACGGTGGTCGTCCTCTTCCTCCTGCTCCAGCAACACTACGCTTTCGCCGCCAAAACCTTCCTTCTCACATCTCAAATACCCACTCAATCATCCCATCCGCAATCACTTGAGATGGAAGCAAACTCAAGGTCCGACTAGGAAAGAAGACAGGGAGTTCGACAAGTATCTGGCAGAGATGTGGGAAAGTAACGAAATGGGGAGAGAAAAGAGAATGTAGAAGGAAAGGAATGGGAAGCTGGATTATTGACAAACTTCAGGGAAGTCAGATGGTAGTGGAAGAAAGATCGAGGTCAGTCATGAATGAACGTGCAGTAAACCGAGAATCGCATTGTCAAGTATTTTAACAACATGCTACGCGCTACGATGCTTCTTTCCATCCCAAATCCAACCCAACCCATCCATCCCCTTTCCCAACCTACACCAAAGCATACCCCAACCCCACGCATCCCCTCACGACCCATACCTATTCCACACAGAATCAAACCGCGCCTTGACCTCCGGATCCGACAACTTCGTATCCGCATCCGACACCGATTGCGAGCGCCTCCTGGACCAATCTCTCGGAGGTTGATTTTCCCAGTCGATTCCAAGAGCCACATCATGATCTTGCCCACCCTGTGCTTGTTCATCCCCCATCTCGATGTCGAGTTGCGCAGCAACCCCATGTCCACTCTCTGCTGGCGGTTCCTCCTGTACAGCGTCAATTGCCACGCCCCCGTCTGACCCACTATCTGACACAATTGGCCCATTCTGCTCGGCAGCTAGATTAGTAGCTAGTTCGGGCGGCATTTCGGCGGGTACAAAATCTGGAGAACTAGATTGTGGCGGCGAGGAGCGAGGCGAGACTGCATCCAACGCCGCCGCTCTTTGTCCCGGACGCAATGGCCGAGGCTGAGCAAGCTCTGTCGTCTGTTGTGCTGATGGAGGCTCGATTGGCTGTGCTCTTTCTTCTGGCATTTGTACAGAGAACCAATTTACCGATCGATTGCCTAACCTGGCTTGCAGTTGACTGGATGCATACCTCCAATATGGTATTGGGATATGTTCGGCCTGCCACAGCTGTCTGTGCGAGTCGCGAATCCGCTGCTCAACTTGTTGGAGCTCGCGTCTCTGCAGATTTAGCCAAGCCGGATCGTTGTCTTCATCGACAGCAGGGGCGCGTTCTAAAGCATCGGCATAGCGGCCTCGGTGTGGAACTGGGGCTTGATTGCGCGCGTAAGTATCCGCCACATCTGTCGTCCACGTGAGCCTCGTTTTAAACAACCAGATGGGGTGTGGTTCTTACCATTGGTAACGTTGGGCATCAGATGCCTCACTTGTCTGATCAAGCTCTCTCTCTCCGTTATTTGGTTGCGCAGAAAGGCCACTGCAGCCGCGCGATCCGCAGCTCTCATATGTTGGTGAAAGCTGCCAGTGTTCGGCACAAGTCTGCCAAGCAACCTTTCATTGCGCCCTGATCTTATTAGCATTGTGTCGATGCAATACCTTGCCCGGATACATGTCTCACCAACTACCGGTACGGGCATAGGCCCCGATAAGAATGGTAGACGCCGACGGGGGGGACCTCCAATGCGTGATGATAGGCCAGGATCTAGACTCCAAAAGCCGGTCTCAGCATATCTCACGAACTCTCCAGAGGGTGTGTCCATGGGCGTAGATCTTGGATTTTGTGGCCTAGGTACCGAGGTCGTGTCATTCGGAGAAGTACCAAGTTCCGATAGCCCAGCAGGAATCGCGGAAGTCCTTTGAAGGGATGGGCGATGTCTCGCGCCTGATGGCCGATCAGCTTCTGATACCGGCCTCCGATCCTCCGAAGTCATTCGAGTGGCCACTTCGACGAGTTGAGCGTCTAGTTGAAGCATCGCAGTTCCATGCAGCCTCTCGCGTGGTTGTATACCTTCGTTGAATGCCTCCTAAAACTCAACCTCTGTAAGATCACGAGTGTCGTTCGGAGGGGTCGGATATTCCCTGTCGAGTATTGGAATTCCAGCTTCATCGTATCTCGCAGTGGCTTCAGCGATAGCCTCTTCTCGAGATATCGCAAGTTCTCTCCCCAGATATGCATCGTTCCTGTGAGGTAGTGAAGAATCTCTGCCAGATGACGGTAGAGTCGGCGTTCCTGGCGCAGTCGGAAGTTGCGCAAGCCTCTGTTGTCTTGTCACAGGATCTGATGGCAATGCAGGATTGAGTATCGGAGTCGCGGTCCTTGATGACGCTGGACTAGGAGAGTCCCATCTGACGTTGCCTGAAACCCTGCCCCACTGTAACCGATCAAGACGTGTACTCGCTCCAACTAAAGTAGTAGCAGTACTGAACTCGGAGGCTGGGCTGTTGAACCTTGACTGCTCAATCTCTCCAGCGCTGTTCGTCCGCCCTCGCAAGTTATCCAGATGAACCGTGAGTCGATTGATGTGGTCGACTGTCGGTCCTCCATCCCGTGCATCATTCGAAAGCGCAGGTGACGAAGCCGGGACTGGAGGCACGCTGCCGGAGTCGAGATCTTCAAGTACCGTAGCTTGCTCAGAGCCTGGGGATGCAGGCTGTGGACGGTGACCAGAATCTACCGGGGAAGACTGAGGTGCGACTCTCCCCTCTAACGCGGCACCTGGTCTACGTCGCGATGAGCCTGATTGTGGCACACTAGGTGAAGGTGCGGAGCTGTTGTCTGAAGATTGATTGCCGCCATCGATGCCGTTCGACCCATCAACAGTGCTCACAGTCCCGCCGCCATCGACAGCGCTGCTTCCGACCTCAGGCAATGGAGATGATGTAGGTGATACCGCGTCTTCGCTACTTCCATTCTCGGGTCGTTGCGGAGGCTCTGTATCAGCCATCATGACAATGATACCGAAACGCTCAGGCATTGCTTTACGCTCCAGGCTCTGTAACCTGTCAAACCATTTGCGGAGCCCATGGTCACGGAGTATCGAGACTGTGACCTCTCCAGAAAAGTGTCTATCAAGAACCGACGGTCTCCTCAGTATCTGCTGTCTCATCGACGGCAAGGCCCTGAGTTCCGCCATGAGTGCGGCTTCTGCCTCTTCCAAGCGGGCTATAAGAGAAGCAGACGGCTTCTCAGAGCGAACCAAGTTGTTCTGATTCAAGCGGCTGGTATCGTTGTGGTCAACTTGTGTTGCAGAGAATTTTCCAGTGCCGGAAGAGCTCGTGCAGTCCAATGGGTCAATATTTGAGCTACCCCGTCGATTCCAAGTGCGTTCAAATAACTCGCCCAGCTTTGTTTTGCGTTGTTGATCGGCCAAAACGGCAGCTTGAATGCGTGACGTGTAAAGTTGGATGTCTTGATCGCGTTGCTCAATCAACGGAGGTGCTTCGACTTTATGGGCAGCTTCCTCCAGCACTTCGTTGATGACCTCGAATGGAGCCCAAGGCATGTCATCTGAACCTGCATCATCGCCGTCATCCGAGACCTCAGGAGAAACGGTCAGCCTGGGATGATTGGCATCTCGGACCCGTCGCTCAGACGTCCGAAGTAAAATAAGATCAAGATGTCCAAGTGCAGACCCATGAGCTTCTCTTGGTTCTCTAATGTCGTTTTTCACACCCGCATCAGACTGGAAGCGCGCAAATCTCTTTTCCCGTGTGGCAATCCGCTGCCGACGACTCTTTTCGATGTTCTCAAACTCCTCGCACTACGGGGGATCATAAGGTGGAGAGTCCGGTCTGTACGGCGCCTGACTTGCTTCAATTTCGGCACCAGCGTCGCTTTCTTGGCTTGTGACTGAATCTTCAGCGAATGAGCTATGAAGAACCGCCTGAGCAGTAACCGAACTGGGCAGGTCTTGAGTATACAGATAGGCTGAGGACAATTCGGCGTTCATGCTCGTATCCGCAGCGTCGGTGCTCATGCTCATGTTTGTAACGTCTTCGCTCATGCTCGTATCCGTGGTCTCGTTGTTCGACTTCTCATGTTCAGAAGCTTAGAAATTGAGCAGTCAGTATATAGGTATGGCTCGCTTGACGTGGATCTTGAACTTACCGCTATCTGACGCTTCTTCGGGGTCGCTGTGCTCAGACTCCGTATCAAAGATGATGTGACTAATGTCTATGTCGTCCGTTTGTGCATCGTCGAGCTCAGGAGCTTGATGGTCAAACAGTCAGTCTCAGCATGCGCTGCCTAGTTACGAGGGATAAAACTCACCGTCACTTGACGCTTCCTCGGAGGCGCTGTGCTCAGACTCTGGACCAGAATCGTTATGACCAATGTCTACGTCGTCGGACTGTGCATCGTCGAGCTCAGGAGCTTGAAGGTCAAATAGTCAGTCTCAGCAGACTTAGTGATGAGGGAGAAATCTCACTGCTACCTGGCGCTTCCTCGCATGCGCCGTGCTCAGACTCGGAGCCAAGAGCATCGTGATGCACGCGTGTATGGTCGGCTTGAGTTTCATCTGACTCAGCAGCTTCATAGCCGACAGCATGCTGGATGATCCCATCCGCGAGGTTTTCAGACTCCGCAACAGGTATGCCGTGAGGAGTGTGTGTGCATTCGACCTGTCCCTCATTCAATTCAGCAGTTTGTGATACAAACAACAGCAATGCATCAAAATCTTCCTTCAGAGTCTTCTGCTCATCCTCCGCATCAGGAGCATCGTGGTGATTCGGCAATGCGTCTCTGGGGTGTGCACCACCAGCATTGCCAGCATGAATACATTCGTCGTCGCCCCCAGTATCTTTCGCAGGCTCACTACCATACCAGTTGTCCAACGCACGGTGTTCAGACTCGGCATCGGGATGAACGTGGAGAACAAGGTTTGCGATGTCACCGACGTCATCATTCGGGATAGATTCGTGGTCGTCCATTCTGTCTTGCGCAGGCTCACTACTTCTCTCAATATCTACCGAGCTCTCTTGAGATTCCCCACTAGCATCAATGTGCTGTACGGGCTGTGTGCTTGAGACGTCTGTGTCATTTGGTTCTACATTGGGAATGCGTTCGTAATCGTCCTCTAAAGGACGGATAGGCTCGTAACCCATGGTGATATAACGCGACCGGTGTCGAGTAAGTAGCGGTCGGTGTAGAGATAGTAATGCGTATGTTGATTCGCGAATCGTGTCGCCGCGTATAGTGAGAGGATACCTGCAAGGTCAGTATGTATTTCTTGTGGCATGCGTCGCCATTGCAACGTACTGCGTGAGACGATAGTTGATGTTGTTATTTAGCGATGGACTGTGTGTATGCACACGTTGATAGCGATGGGTATATAGATACGGTTTATTGAACGATGGCGGGTGTAGAGAAGGGTGTCTGGTTCTTAGGATGTATTCGGGTTGGCGCGCTGTCGTGCCTTCCTCGAAGATGAGGCAAGCACGCCTTGCTGTAGGTATGCTCCTGCTATTTCGTGCCGAATACCCAGAAATAGGCAATTGGGAACAGAAGTGAGACTGTGGTTTTCGACCACCCAAGTGCCTTGTCATGAGAGGTCCGGGTATACCTCACGTACTTTCCAGCACAGGTGAGCAAGTCAAGAACGCACAGAGTACAGCCAGACACATCCATTCTAGCGACTCGGGAGGCCACTGAATGATGGTGGCTGAAGTGACATGAGATGAAAGTTGCTCACACTTACTTCGAAGTAGTCCATACATAGTGCTGGTATCTCAAATAGCCGTGAAGAGATTCCAGCTTTTCCCGCTGTGCCGATACATACTCCATGATCCTGCCAGATCACACCAAAACGCCTTGCTAGACAGCAACAAACCCGCGCTCAATCATAATGCATAAACAACTGACTCATGCTCTCGCCATGATGATTCCGCCTAATCGCCTCAGCCAGCAGATTATCCACATTGATAACCACCAACTTATCCTTCGCTTTCACCTGATCGATCTTGTAATCCGGGATAGGAAAAGCATTCGTGATGATGATCTTGTCAATGACATCGCAATCGCTCATCTCCTGGAGACATTCGCCGCCAAAGATTCCGTGCGTCGCGAAGCAATACACCTTTGTGGCGCCGCCGCGCTTGACGACCGTCTCAGCGGCTGCGATCCACGATGCGGACTTGTCCATCATATCGTCGACGATGAAGACGGGGCGGTCTTTGACGTTACCGACTAGTGTCACCATGGTCTCGAGCTCGGGATTCTTGAGGTCTTCTTCCTCATCTTCTGAGGAGGCTGCCGCGTCGTACGTGCCGCCTAGGGCGTGCGAGTGCTCGCTGTCGATGTGCCGTGTTGATGATGCGGTGGAGATGAAGGAGGACATCATGTGCTGGGGGATGTCTTCGTCGCCTTCGGAGGGCGGGCGGTTGCGCCAGGTGGTGTGCGAGGTAGCAGACATGGCGGGCGAGGGGTGCGATTCGTCGACGATGTGGCCTTGCACAAGGCGGCCGTGGATGACGTTCTTCGCGCGCTGTGGAGAGTTAGTACTTGATGCAAAGAAGCCCGGTGGTTGGTACAAACCTCATCCGTGTACTCCTCCGCACTCTCATCCGCGCTCTGGTCTTCACCTTCGTCCTGGAGGTTGCTGACGTTGGTCCGGATTGGCTCGAGGGGCACTTCTGGTTCGATGATAGAGCTCGCACGCATGCTCTTGGACAGCGGACTCTCCCTGAGTTCAGACGCGCCATTCACCCGTCGCTGTAGTATGATGGGCGACACGTGTGTCCTTGGTTTCGGCTTGGCTGCTTCGAGCCTCTGTTCGTTGGTGATCTTCGAGATGGGTGTGACCTCCGCGTCCAAGTCTATCGCCGACTCTGGCAGTCTCGAAGGCTCGTATCCACCGTCCAGCCTCAGCTGCTCAAACATAGCGCTCTCGTTCCAATGCACCGCTGTACCCATTCTGCGTCTGTCCGTCGTGACGATGCCGAAGCTGAGCTTGAGCGCATCCGCTAACGACGTCACCCGCTTTGTGCCGCCAGGGTTCTTGCTGACCACCACGGCTTCCCTCCAATTCGGCACGTTGACGCGGATCCAGCGGGAGAGGAGCGGTTCGGCGACTAGGTTGTCGACAGGGCACTTGAAGAAGCCCTGCATTTGTGAGGCATGGAGGTCGACGGTTATCACGTGGTTGACGCCGGCGATGTGGAGGAGGTTCGCGACCATGCGGGCGGTGATAGCCCCGCGGTGCTGCTTCTTCTTTGACTGGCGCGAGTAGGGGAAGTATGGCATGACGGCTGGGAAGGTCAGAACACATAGTCGAGTCTACGGTCAGCACCTGTACCTGTGATTGACTTGGCCGAGCCGCCTTTACACGCCGAGATCATGATCAGCAGCTCCATAATCGAGTCGTTGATTCTGCTGCGATTAGCCAGTGGAGGCCATACAGGACAGAGCCACCAACCTCTCGCTGCCACTCTGGACAATGAAGACATCCTTGTTCCGTATGGACGTGTCTGTTCCGTGTCAGGACGCACAGCAAGAACCTCAAGCACGCAACATACGTATTGTGACCGACGTCTCCCCATTCTTGAACTTGCCCAGCGTCGCCAGGCCCTGCTTCATGCCCAGCCTGTCGCATATACCGTCGACGAGCTTGGGGTGTGACGACCCGCTGAAGACGAGGGCGCCGCGCATGGTAGGCGGTCCCAGAAGAGTGACGTTCTCGTAGTGTGCGAATTGCTGTGAGTGCTGGTGAAGCCTCGAAGAATTTCCCGTCATAGCGCCCGCCCGCAATCAGTCAGGAACGAAACGGTTAGAGCGCCAAGGGAACCCCACATTTACTGGTACCTGACTCGCGCTCAGGTATGCAGGTAAAGCGATAGGGCTGCTGTCGCGATGAGTCAACCCGTGTATTTGAAGACTGGAGAGCACGCGACTGTAAGCGAAAGTTTGCTCGCGTGGCAGAGCGACCGACTTTATGCACCCGCCCGCATCGTCGAGCGTTGAACACGCACGGCTGCGCTGGCACGCGACCATTACACGATCAACCAGTCATGACTCCTAATACCGACACGCAGCGCCTTCGTGCGTGCAGAGACTCGGACCTCCCAGCCATACACAGCATCCTCCAGTACTATGTCGCGAACACCGTTCTGACCCTCGCGCTCGTCCCGCCATCGATTGAAGAACTGCACCAGGGCTGGGAAAAGTCCACGGGTCAGGGCCTGCCTTACTTAGTCACTGTGGATGAAGATGATCAAGTGCTTGGCTACTGCTATGCTGGGGAGTCTCGCATCGGCGGTGGAAGAGCTGGCTATCGTCACACGGTCGAACTCTCACTCTTCTGCCATCCAGACCACATGAAGAAGGGCATTGGCTCGCAGCTGCTGGAAAGGGTAGTGGAGGTTCTCGAGACACCAGAGAAATTCCCAGAGTGTGTTGCGGCATCGAGGTCGGAAGAAGACAAAGTGCGTGTCGTACTGGCTTGCATGAGCGTAGATGAGATGACCTGGAACCAGGGCCTTGGGTTGCGAGACTTCTACCTCAAGCACGGGTTCGAAGAGACTGGGAACTTGAAGAAAGTGGGCCACAAGTTCGATGAGACTGAACTGACCGCAAGTCAGGTTTGATACCCGGTACTTGCAATGTGATTTGTGGTGATGTTGTCTGGTTGAAGAGGTTTGAGTGGGCTTGGTTACACAAGTTGACCGCTTCCTGGATAAACCCAATGTATACCACTTGACGTTGAGCAAATTGCAAAGGTTCCCAGTGAGGAACTCGATCAGGCGGCTTCCTGTCCAGTCTAAGTGGCAGTCTTTGCACCTGCCATTGAATAACATTCTGCTTTCCTCGACTCTTCTTTCTGCTGCTCTGAAAGCATTTCATCGTCTGCAGCTTGCCGTGGTGGATATTGGCTTGGTCACGCGAGCCGTAGGGTGCCATCGTAGACTGTAACTCCACTCCACTATTTGAACACTTTGCCCGGGTGTTAGTAAGCCGAGGTCTCAAGTATACTAGCTGAAGGAAGTTTGCTGCGACCTTTCCTCACCAGCTCCTCGGCGTGGAGGTACCCTAGGGCTATTTGAGCCCTTATGCAGATACTGCTGGGTAATCTCGGAGTGGCGCCGGCGTGAAGATGTGCCCTCGACTGACTGGTGTCACCTGAGCTTGAGCGGTGAGTTTGTGCGACCACAGTTCAAGTACGTACCATGTTGGCCCTGGGAAGACGGAAAGCGTCTCAGTAAGTAGTGACCAAGTAACACGCCGTGTCACATGGCCGGATGTCGCCGGCCTGTAGCACCATTGCGCACATCCACAAGGAGAATCATTGGCGCTGGTTTAGGACGTTAGTCGTGATCACTCGCGAATTTGAGGGATCGAGAGGATTGGAGATGGACTATTCAGGCTGTAGGGCTGAACTGAAACTGTCCGATTGGATGGCACGAGTACGCCCACAATTCATACTAGTGGGAACTATTCGCCTCCGAGCATTGGGGTCCCCACTTGTGCCTGGTGACCTGAAGGCATGCACTATGTGATCTGTCAAGGTCTGACACAAAACGGTGCACGATGGGTCCGAGGAGTGGTGATGGTACGACGCATCGATCTGGTTCCAGCAACCTGGTCGGGGGTTGACGGCAATCCAGGGTGCGATTTCCCATGCATGTTAGTACCCATGCACCAAGTACATTGTTACGTTGGCTTTTGCCTGCAATGATTGGGAGTCAGTAGATTTCCTGTGGCAGTCATGACAACTATGCGATCTGTTAATTGTAGCTGAAGTCTTCGTCTCCGTGGTCGAGTGAGAACTAATGAACAAGTGCAAGGGGGCCGGAGTTGCAAAGCTAGTCTGCTAGGTGTTGCGATCATGTCGAACAGGAGATCTCACACTCTTGTCCATGATCGTTTGCCTGCGTCTAATAGCTTGTGATGAATCAAGTTGTTTTGATTAGACACCTCAGATCAGTGAGTCTCTCGATCTTCCACGGCTCATATCTGATCTTCACATCGCTAGCAATTACTACTTTGCGCTGGAAGCTTCTCAGAATCAGAATGGAATGCGACGACTCGCGTGGGGAGAAGACAGGTCGACTAAGCCATTGGATCACACCACCAAGAGGCTAGCGGACACGAGCCAGGGCATGACGCGCAGAAGACCGATTAAGGTGCGCCACGGGCGCCAGGGTCACAAGCCAGATCGATGGTGACACCGATCTTGCATTCGCGAAACCGGCGACCAGGTTCAAGGCGATCCTGTACGACTAGAAAACTTAGTTTCAAAAGCTACTAGAGAGCTCCGAGGTAAGGTCATGTTCAATTGCTGCAATTTTGCTTTTCTCGAGCACTCTTACGCTAAAGAGCTTCAAGAAAAAGTGGCTTGGACTGAAGGATTTCAACACCACAACATGGCGTAGTATTGGATGGTTGACGGCCAAGGCGGAGCGACAGTGAGGGTGAGGGCACTACTACCTGTTAGTAGATGATCACGTCTTAGACGCTATGTCGACACCAGATTTTGTGCACCATAGCCTCTGCATGATGCCATACTACTGTGTACATGTCCTAACGGGGGAAGCGCACAGGCCGGCATCGCGTTCCGTGAACTCGAACAATGCTCCTTATCCCGAGCATCTCCTGCGAAAAGTCATTGCTGTTGGAGAAGGCGAGTCGTCTTCCTGTCAATTATAGACAAGGACTCGTCGTCGGTAGCCGCGAATGGCGTTTTATCTTATAATTGGATCAGCCATCCCGGGCTCGATGGGGCAGGTTACATGGTGGGCCGTTCTGCCTGGCTTGCCGGTCTCTGAAGAAGTAGGGACGCCAAAATAATCTAATAGCGGATCTCCCGCAAGCCATATGCGCATGGTGAAGAATACCTGCGAGTGAGCAGCAAGCATGCCTGCGCCTTCAAAGTGCGGACCTGACTAGAGCTGCAGACGGATCGCTGGCGCTAACAATGCACAACGCCCAAAGGCGCTCCATGAGATGAGGCTGCACACGGCCGTTCCTTGACCAGCTGGACCTGGTTGAGGGTTGCTATCGTGCATGTGGCGGGTCTGGTTTGTCTCGCATGCCGTGACTAGCTGCGCGTGTTCTGAAGATGGCAAAGCCGGCACCCGTGCGGGCGGCAGTTCCATGACAGACAGAAAATTCTACGAAAGGCAAATATGCCTCCAGGGTTGGTGCTTGTACACTCTTGTGTAATAATTGCTGAGCTTCTGAGAGAGACGCGCGCCTTGTAGCCACGACCGCCACGACCGCCACGACCACCAGATCACCACCACTTGAAGCAGTGGACAAACTGGGGGCGGGTGCAGAACAGGCCGGTTACGGCGAGCGACCGAGATTGTGGCCTGAACAAGAAGAAGGAAAGAAGGCAAGCAAGACCTGGAGAAGAAACGGTGTTGAAGGCGCATGCACGGCGACGTTTTGGGCGTGCTGTGTCTGGATTGATTGACCGCTCATGCGGCTCACTTCCTGGTCGTCCTAGGCGCCCGCCTGCTCGCCGGGAAGAGACCAGTACCGCCGCTCATTGGCGAGATGTTGAACCGCGTCGTGTCGAGCGTGAAAGGATTCACAGGGTCACGATGCATGGCGATGTGCTGGGGAAAGAGCGACATGGAAAAAGCAGAAGGCGCAGAGTTAAGGTTTGCGCACCCCAGTTCGCCCTAAGCTCCTTCCACACCGCTGGGAGCGCGACGCAGGCGTTAGCCGTTTTGGGACGATGCCATCATCTCGGCGGGGAGAGCCTGCAGCATGCAGCACAGTTTCGTGTGACACATACATTCCGGCAGAGTCTGTGAGTCTCTCCTCGAAAACTCTCGGAGGATTCACAAGGTCTCGCGACCTGGGCATGCTACCGTGACCGCGGCTGCGGAACAGCCAGCCCGCGTTTGACCAGCTCCACCACGCCCGTCCCTTCGAGAGCCTCATCTTGATAGCGTAGTAGAGGCACTTCTCATCTGGCCTTGTCGTGTAACGCTCAGTGTATCTTTTGCTCCATCTGTCCAGTAGCTGTCCGCTTTCGATTTCACCTTCCAGGGCCGCCAGAGTGCGAGACGGCTGCACGCTGATTTCTGTTGCACGGTACCGTTGTTGGTGGAGATGGATTCAGCTGTGGTCGTAGTCGAAGTTAATTCCACTTCGGTCAATGATATCGACAGAGTCAGTATAAGACGGACCCATATCCGCATTGTTAGCGGCTCCAGATTAGCAGCAATCAAGCGTTCTCCTCTTCAGCACCACTTAGCACTCTAGTCCTGTTCTCACTGCAGCATTGCTTGCTTTTACCAGCCACGACTCAAGTACCCTATACACCCTCGGTTCTGAGCGCACATCCCGCGCCACTTTCGGATCGTTCCTTACTACACGCCCTGGTGAGTTCCTCTCAACTTACATATGTGCCCTTCGCCCTGTTAAATATTCTGATATGCCTTCCAGTCTGCTCTCTTACCGGTCCATCCAAAGTCTCTCCTCGTAATTCGACTATCACAATGGCCGCCCCCGCGAACTGCCAACACAAATTCACCATGATCAAGTCGGATACCACGCTCATCCAATGGAACTGCCATGTCTGCCACTCAGGACCGCATTCATTCGTCTACGAATGTGAAAACTGCAAGCGCAAGACCTGCCGCCCTTGTGCAGCGAAGTCATAGGTAAGCAATCCCAGCCATCAGCCTTCCCCAAACTTCAAAGATGGTCCCGCAGTCGCATGATGCCTGTCGCCCGACAAACGACCTCAAACATCAGAAGTGTTTCCATGCAAGACTTTTCGAGGAGACGCACGTTCAGGTCGCTGACTCGCTGTGTGCAGGTTGGACGCAAAGCACAGATCGACGGCATCGACAAGCGAATCCAAATACCCGGGCCGCGATCGATTGCCCCAGCTCGCCTAGCTCGCACGCATCTCTATTTACGCCTGTCGTCGGATGACGGCAAGCGACGACCCTGCCTTCCTGTATCATCAACATCATTATGTCGGCTCTATTCATTTAGCACGGCGTTCTGGCGGCGCAACCTTCGGTGTCACTTACCTTATGGTGACGCATCCCGCTTCACCGTCCTTTCCGTCAGGCGTTCACTACATTACTCGGTCGGAAAGAAAAGCAAAGGTCCACTTCAAACAGTTTCAGTCAAGGCATGGGCTTTCCACTCGCCCTGACATCCGCGCATGTTCATCGGCTCCTCTTCGACTCGTCTCGATCCTCGCTCTCAGCATTTACAGGGACGGCTATGGCGTTTCAGGTTATTCATGGAGGTCTCTTTCTCATTCAACGGCCAAATCACGATGCGTTAATCACTTAATGATATGCATACTCCGCTATCTGGTAGCTCCTCCCATACTCGGAAGTCAATTCCACGAAGACACTTGTACATCCTCGTCTTCCAAGAGATAGACTTTCATTCTCGTCTAGAAAACATACTGGCAATCAATGCAAACCTTCAACAAAGCTCACGGCACACGCTTTGCCTTCATCTACTGTTGTCCATCATGTCTTGACGATTCTGTTCTACAAAAGCGACTAGCCATCTCGACTGATTGACAAGTTCTAGGCGCAAGCACATCGAGCCTGCCTGCGGTGCCTGGAGTTCGTTGAGTGGCAATTTAGGCATGATTCGATGTGGTGGTGGCTACCAGGTCGCTTGTACGTTGCTCACAAAATCTGGCGTCCAGTGTGGCCTGAAGGTCAGCCCGATGCATAACACTAGCTCCGAAGGCTGCTCAATCATCAATGAGGAGAGAGGTTCAAATGTGTTGATGGATCGTAGAGCTAAAAGGCAGCGAAAACGCGGTCCACCCCCGCAGCGCCAAGTGATGCACGCCGCACCTTGCCATCGGACCATCCAGATGATTCGTTGCTGGAAGTCTTCACCAAATCTATCGACTGTTGCATCATATATTGTCGCCCGGTGCGAGCTTCAAGTTGCTTCTTGTTTATACTGAGCTTATGAGATCAGCAGCTGCCCATGTTGACGTGTCCGGAAGGGAAATCGGCTTTCCAAATCTAGGCTGCCGAAACCTTGAGCTCACAGCCGCAGCAAGAGGTTAGCTTTGCACGCCCAACTCTTCACGTCGAACAAGTAGCCCGTACGCGTGCAAGAGACGGCTCCTTGTCGCACGCAGGCTACGAGACGGTAGTTCAGCTGAAAAGGGCAAATGCGCGGCTGACACACCCTTTACATTTGGCCCCCAATCGCACCTTCTTAAATGATGGCGCTCAGCTGCTGTCGCCTCGTCCACTCTTCTTTCCCAGACTCTTCGCACCTTTTCTCGTCGCGTTTACATTCATCGACAGCATTCTGCCCTCATCCTAAGTCGTCGGTCTTCGGTCGTACGACAACGGCTGCAGCGCCACCCAAGTAAACAGTCAAAAAGAAGCAAACATGAGCTCTGTCTCCAGCAGCGACAGTCAGACCACCAATGCGCCACAAGATGCGATCAACGAATTTTGGGAGAGCCTGATCACCAAGAAGCCCGCGAAGGTCACTAAAATCTTCCCTCCTAGCCTCTACGCAAATCTTCTCCCACCGAAGCGCAAGCCGGGCACATCGACGGGAAAGAATGCGGCTGAATCGTATGAGTCTGCAGCTGCCGAGTGTCGCGCTCGCGTGAAGCGCGCAGTGCGCGAATGCCATCGGATCAACGAAAAGTTCACCGACTCGGAGTTCGACATCGAAAATCTACAAAGCAGAAATTGCCTCAAGGGGCTCAACTACTGGTACGATGAGAAGCCAGCTACAGCGGGATCATCAGTCAGCGCAGAGAGACTGGGCTCCGCTATATCGACCATGATCGAAGCCGACGTACTTATGCAGAACAATGTGCCATTCGATCTCATCGCAGCAGCAAAGTTATTGACTAGCTCTAACGACTGCGAATCAGGTCCGGGGTCCGTCCATCGTGTGGACTGGATCTTCGACAAGCCCCAATTCGAAATTGATGGATTTAGCTCGTCGGATGTATGCCAAGGAGCCAACGGAGACTGTTGGTTCATCGCAGCTGTAGCTATGATCTGCAGTAATCCGGAGCTCATCAACAAAGTATGCGTCGAGCGGGATGAAGAATGCGGCGTGTACGGTTTCGTGTTCTACCGAGATGGAGAATGGGTCTGGACTGTGGTGGACGACAATTTATACCTGAAGATCGCGGATTTCGATGCTTTCGGAGACCGGTACGATCCGACTGGCGTCAAGGAGGCACGTCACAAGAAGAACCATCAGACTGGCTCCGAAGCGCTCTACTTCGCTTCGTGTGCGGACCAGAATGAGACCTGGCTACCTTTGCTTGAGAAAGCATATGCCAAAGTGCACGGGGACTACGACTCAATCGCTGGTGGCATCAGCGGCGAAGCCGTCGAAGATCTAACGGGCGGAGTCACGACCAAAATTTTGACAGACCGCATTTTGAGCAAACAGCGGTTGTGGAAAGAGTTGCTACAGGTCAACAAAGAGTTTCTGTTCTCGGCCTCGTCTCCCGGATCGTATGGAGATGATTCACACGCTAGGCGAGGCCTTGCGCTCAATCACGCATACTCTGTCCTCAAGGCGGTCGACGCAGAGGATGAGGATGGGAAGAGCCACCGCTTGGTGCTCGTCAGGTACGCAACCTTCTCCCCACTCCAGCACTACTGGAGGCGACTGACAAGGATAGGAACCCGTGGGGCAGGAGAGCAAATGCGGCGATGGGCGAATGGACTGGTCCTTGGTCTGATGGCTCACGCGAATGGACGCCGTATTGGATGAAAACGCTGGACCACAAATTTGGAGACGATGGACTCTTCTGGATGACATACGATGATTTGCTCAAGCGTTTCGACCTACTCGACAGGACACGTCTCTTCAACTCGGACTGGACCGTTGTGCAGCAATGGACGAGCGTAAGCGTTGCATGGGTTACTGGATACCTGAACACCAAGTTTTCCATCGAGATCAAAAAAGCAGGACCCACTGTCTTTGTGTTGTGTCAGGTAAGTTTGTTGTGTTCAAGTCAGTATATTTGGCGATCAGTGTGTCCTGAATCTTGACACAAAATATTCGAGTGTTTTCGTACATTGACTGACGGGCGCAGCTTGACGATCGCTACTTCCAGGGTCTCGAAGGGAAGTACGATTTCGATCTACACTTCGTGCTTCAAGAAAAGGATTCAGAGGCCGGAGAACATATTGTGCGAGCTCGTGGGCCCTGGTTTGGTAACCGCAGCATCTCCGCCGAAGTCGACCTGCCTGTCGGTACTTACGAAATACTTCCGAAAATCGAAGCCACGCGTGATGCTGATGCGCCTGATGTTCACGAGGTAGTAACAAAGGTGGCAGAGGCCAACCCACAGAAACTGAGGCAAATTGGATTGAACTACGATATTGCAAATGCTAAAGGGCTCACCGAGCTTACTGACGAGGAAAAAAAGGATAAGGAACGCAAGAAGAAGGAAGCGGCAGAAAAGAAGAAGAAGAAGTTGGAGCAAGAGGAGAAGGAGAAGGCTGATTTCGAGGCATGGAAGAAAGAAGAAAAAGCTGAGTACGAAACATGGAAGAAAGAGAAGATTTCGCGCAACACGAGAGAGTCTACGAGCAAGGCCGAAGCGAAGACAAGTGCATCCAAGGATGAGACAGCTCCAATTCCCGAGATTATCGTTGAAGCCGCCTCTCCGTCCACAGTTGCTGAAAGCAAGCCCGAGGCTATAGACCAAGAAACTGGAGCGGATAAGGTTACCGAGGCTGGCGCACCCAAGATCAAGGATGATCAAGACACAAGTGAAGACGATGGTCCCCAGAACACGCCCCCAGAAGCTCACATTCCGACCGCCGCATCCTCAGTCGCAGACGGCCCAGCGCCTTCCCAGGCTGGACGCGGAGCGGATGCTGGAAGTGTCTACGGCGATCTCCAAGCGACTCCTGCTCCACCACAAGCGAACCCTACTACATTCGACAACTCGCCAAAGCCTTGGAACGCGGTGTGCGTCCTAGGACTCAGAGTCTATAGTCAGGATGCCGAGATCAGCATCAAGCTAGTCAAGCCGAAGGATGAGGAGGAAGCCGCCCTCCTGGATGTCGATGGCAACACGGCGGCGGGAGCGACGATGTGATGATAGAACTGCAGGCCAATGATTCAAAGACTTGATCCTGCAGGAGCAGAGGTATAGGGACGGGTATTCTTATAATGGAATTGCTTTTTCGGTCGGTTCGAATACAGGCTGTAATAATCGTACTAGCAGACTTCGAGACTAGATCACATATCTCATCTCCCTTTTACCAGGTATGCTGCAAGTCAATGGTGCATTACTTCCTTTTGCTAGCTCCGGCACATCTCGCGGCTGCCGTCTTCTCCATGCTCGGTTGCAGCACATCCACTAATCTCGAAAAAGCAAACGCACGATGGCGTACACTACGATACCTTGCCGCTTGTCTCCCTTATCCGGCTAGCGATGCGTGGTGAGAAGCCACCAGTTCGGCGCTCGACTCAGGCTTGAGTTTGTTACGACGCCATGGTGCACGTCAGGCGCGAGATGGCTGCTCCCGCCTCTCTTCTACTGAGGTGTGGTGCTCTGCATGAAGCCACGCAGCGCGTGGCTCGGAGGATTCCTGCCGCTGTTAGTTTTTGGGCTGGGATTTGACGGGTGCACGGGATATGTTCGCCGATCTGCGAGATGTAGTCAGTTGATGTTGATTTGATCCTGTAGGATTGTGATTATTCTGGTCGTCGACTTCGGTCGATCGAGGCCCAGTGAGTAAGTGCATTTCATTGCATTGGCACAAAGGCTCTAACTTATATCATTTGTGAGCCTTATGCTTACATGATTCTCTTTTGCAGAAGCTGAGGTGGTGCCTAGTACGCAATGCAATGTCTTCTTGCGACGTTGTCGTATAGAGATGCCGGTGTACTCGACTTGGAGTTGCCGAGTCTCATCAAAAGTGTAGCATTCGTGTCGCGCAGTTTCCAAGGCGAATATGTTCTTCAGCATAGGTTTCAGCCTTATGAAGGGCACTTCACCGGTCGCGCGAGCCTTCTTCTCGCCGCGCGCTCACAGCCAAACAACACTCCTCTGACTGCGACTACGAACACAAAGTCAGTCTTACACAAACACAGCATGATGTGTGAAGGTCGGAATGGCCCTTTGAAACTTCGTCTGAAACACGGATGCCAAAGACTGGGGTGGCGGTGCGGTTTCAGGTGGCGAAGTGTACACAGCTGAGGCTGAGGTAGGTAAGAGTGCGCAGTGGAAAACGTATTCGCGGCGTACTTCCGGTAGTTAAGCAAAAGATCAAGGCTGAAATCGGTATATATATTGCTGTACGGCACGATGGCCTACCAATTCTGACCCACAAGTATCGTTCGTACATAGTGCAATAACAATACACCAAGCTGGATCTTGGCCCTTTATACACACTTAATAATTCAACACTTGCACACCACTTTCTCGAATACCTAACGCCAGAGCCACGCCCACAGAACGACCGCACTACGCTCTATTTACCTCTACGACGAGCAATGGGCTGCATCACGGCCGGTCCACGCTCTCTCGACCCAGACTGGCATACCAATGGCGATTCTGTGATAGCGATAGTGATTGGAATCCTTGCTATCTTCTACGCTATCTTGCAGGTGTTCTTCAGCTGGCAAAGCTACATGGCATTGAAGGTGCTTGGTCGCCCAGGGACTGCTTGAGGTAGATTATATACTCTAGTGATGCGAAATCCTGGCTAATTGACGTTTAGGTCGAAGTCTATGATCAAGGTTGTGATTGGACCAGGTGGAGGGACATCTGAATAGTGACTGTCAAAGATCTGTACCAGACTCTTCCAGAAGACATTCTGTGCAATGTCGTCAACACAACCAATGCAAGGTCCATATGCGATGCTACTCTCCCCATCTACCTCCTCACACGCTCGTGTATCCTCCATCTACAGGCAATCCGATCCCCGTCACCCATCCGGCATCATCGCTCGCCAAGAATACCGCTGCCCTCGCAATGTCCTGCGGTGTCCCTAGCCCTCTGAACGGATGCAAAACCTCCACTGCCTTACGCGCCTCCGCCATTTCGGGCGTCATCAAAGCTGAAATGAACGATGACTGGACATATCCCGGACAAAGGGCATTGACATGAATCCTCGCTGCCGCACAATCATTTGCAGCGACCTTTGTGAGTCCCATCACTGCGTGTTTGGAAGTGATGTACGAGCCTCCAAGAATGTTAACCAGAATACGTTCCGTAGGTCCAGGAGTACTACTCACATGCTCCCTGACTTCCAACGAGCCCGAACACGCTGGACAGGTTGATGATCCAGCCACGTTCGCCGCTTGCGTGCGGTTCTTGATCCTTCATCTGCCGCGATGCGTATTTGATTCCAAGAAAGACACCTTTTACGTTGACCGCCATGGTCTTCTCGAATGCAGCTTCGTCAACATCCCACACCGGCCGAGAGCCATGTTCGCCCGTCTCCACCGCAATCCCTGCATTATTCACCATGATGTCGACTTTTCCAAATGTCTCGACAGCCTTTTTGATTAGGGCTTCGACGTCGGACGACTGCGTGGTGTCGCATCTCTGGAAGATGGACTTGACGCCTAGCTTTTCGACTTCCTGTACTGTGGTACCAGAGAGTTCATCTGTACGGTATTCGGGCCTGAAGTGCTCGCGGATATCGCTGCAGACGATGTTCGCGCCTTCAGAGGCAAAAGCGAGGGATATGGCGCGGCCTATTCCTGAGGAGGAACCGGTTATGACGGCGATTCTGTTGGTGAGGCGTCCGGGCATGCTTGCGAGTTACAGAGGCTTCATAAATAGAGTCGATCCTAGAATTACATCAGATAGTATGAGTCCACACAAGATGTGATAGGCGACATATACTTTACCACGCCAGTTTTAGGCCCACTACGCGTGGCAGTACGGGATGTCAGTGAGGGGTAGCATATCCTCGGCTTCCATGAACGAAGAGGGCGACTTGACGGCACTACACACGTGATGGCGTGAGTCTCGACACGGGTAGATGGCTAGACATTATCGTGTGCCTCGCGTCATGGTCTTCGCCCCGAGAAGGGTGCAAATGGGGGGAGACAAGCGAATGACATGAGTGATGCTGCTGCCATCACAGCCGACACGACTGCATTTGGAAGCTTTGTCAGGAAGAGATAGACAAGACCGATTCTATGAAACTATGATATTGCAATCGCATCATGCAGGTGCATTGCTGTTGGTAGAGGGAAGATGGAATCGGAGGGTGGTGGTGCATCGGACTTATGCCAAGGT
>Ga0265798_10003212_pt1 | contig 23406 bp, 20 predicted proteins | sample P3T30metagenome_FD_192430 | JGI IMG/M metagenome (GOLD analysis project Ga0265798, IMG submission 192430) | Plant litter microbial communities from East Loma Ridge, Irvine, California - P3 T30 | ecosystem: Environmental > Terrestrial > Plant litter > Unclassified | place: USA: California... | reverse complement strand
AAGCTTCGCCGAACGCGGTTACAGCGTACCGCTGGAAGAGGTGGCGGCCCGGGCCGGGGTGGGGCGCGGCACGCTGTACCGCAACTTCAGGGACCGTGAGGCGCTGGCGATTGCGATCTTCGAGCGCGAGATCGACCGGGTCGACGAGATCGTGGCGGGCGATCGGCCTTTTCGCCAGACGTTGGTCGATCTCGCGCTGGGCGGGGCGCGCGGTACGGCATTGTTCGCCCGGATCGCGACCGAACTGGTCGCCGATCCCGCGAACATGGCCGCGCTGGAGGCACTGGGTACGCGGCTGGCCGGCGCGCTCGATCCGCTGGCGCACCGCGCCCGTGCCAACGGCGATGTGCGTGACGATGTCGACGGTGCCCGGCTCGGGCTGGCGCTACAGATGGTCGGGGGTCTGTTCTACGACCCGCATACTGAGGCGGCGGCGATGCGACGATTGAACGAGGCGCTGGATATCGTCCTCGACGGCATACGTCCCACCCCTCATTGAACTATCTAACCGGACAGCTTGTCCGTTTCGTCGGTCTGGATTATCGGGCCATCGACACTTGCATCCGGCCCGGCCGGATGAACGACGAGGCGGATCGTGGATCAGGACGAAGACACCGCAGCGCGCGACGATGCCGTCGATACGCCCGAAGCCGCCGGCGGCAAGGTGAAGAAGGGCCTGAGTCCCCGTGCGAAGATCATCCTGATCCTGCTGGCGCTCGCCGTGATCGCGGCGGGGATCGTCTGGTACGTCCGTCACGAGACGCGCGGCAAATATTTGCAGGAAACCAACGACGCACAGGTCGAGGCCGATATGGTGACGGTGTCGCCGCGCGTCGCGGGCTATGTCGCCGACGTGTTCGTCGGGGACAATCAGGACGTGCGGGCGAACCAGCCGCTGGTCCGGATCGATCCGCGCGATGTGCGGGCGCAGGCCTCGCAGGCCGAGGCGCAGATCGCGGTGGCGGCGGCGCAGGCGGATAATGCGCGGGCGCAGATCGCCGAGCAATATGCGACGATCGACCAGGCCCGCGCGCAACTCGCCGCCGCCCGCGCCAAGGCGGCCTATGATGCGGGCGAGGTGGCGCGCTATCGCCCGCTTGCCGCCTCCGGCGCGGAGCCGCGCGCGCAACTGGCGCAATTGGAGGCGACCGCGCGGCAATCCGCCGACAATGTCCGGGCGCAGGCCGCGGTGGTGACCATGCAGGAACGCCGCGTCGCCTCGTTCCGGTCGCAGGAGCGACAGGGCGCGGCGCAGGGGCGGGCGGCGCGGGCACAGCTCGAATCCGCCAATGTCGATGTCGGCGCCACGTTGATCCGCGCCGCCAGCGCCGGGCGGATCGGCGACAAGACCGTGACGGTCGGTCAATATGTCCAGGCGGGGACGCGGCTGATGTCGATCGTGCCGCTCGACCGGCTTTATATCACCGCCAATTTCAAGGAGACGCAGCTGGCGCTGATGCGTCCCGGCCAGCCGGTGACGATCGATGTCGATGCGCTGGACGGCGTGGAGCTGAAGGGCCGGGTGGAAAGCGTGTCGCCGGGCACGGGGGCGCAATTCTCGTTGCTGCCGCCGCAGAACGCCACCGGCAACTTCACCAAGATCACGCAGCGCGTACCGGTCCGCATCTCGATCGAGGCCACGCCGGCGGCGCGGCGGCTGCTGGTGGCGGGGCTGTCGGTGGTGGTGACGGTCGACACGATCGGGGCGAAGGGCGAACTGGACCGCATCCGCGACCAGCAGCGGCAGGCCGATCGCGGGGAACGCTGAGGTGGCGACCGCCGCCGCCGCTACCCCGCCGCGAAAGGGGGCCGAGCGTGCCGATGCCTCCGCATGGCTGGCGGTGGCGGCCGGGACGCTGGGCGCGTTCATGGCGACGCTCGACATCTCGATCGTCAATTCGTCGCTGCCGACGATCCAGGGCGAGATCGGCGCCAGCGGTACCGAGGGGACGTGGATCGCCACCGCCTATCTGGTGTCGGAGATCATCATCATCCCGATGGCCGCATGGCTGGAGCGGATGCTGGGGCTGCGCACCTTCCTGCTGATCGCGGCGGGGCTGTTCACCGCCTTTTCGGTGATGTGCGGCCTGTCGACCAGCCTGGGCATGATGGTGTTCGGGCGGGTGGGGCAGGGCTTCACCGGCGGCGCGATGATCCCGACTGCGCAGGTCATCATCGCGCAGCGGCTGCCGCGCGCGCAACAGCCGATCGGCATCGCCGCGTTCGGCGCGACCGCGATCCTGGGGCCGGTGCTGGGGCCGCTGATCGGCGGCTGGCTGACCGAGAATGTCAGCTGGCATTATGCGTTCTTCATCAACGTGCCGATCTGCGGGATCCTCGTCACGCTGCTGCTACTCGGCCTGCCGCACGAAAAGGCCAAGCTGCACCTGTTCGGCCAGGCGGACTGGAAGGGGATCGCCGGGCTGGCGCTGGGGCTGGGCGGGCTGACCGTATTCCTGGAGGATGGCCAGCGCGAGCAATGGTTCGATTCCAGCCTGATCCGGACGATGTTCGGGGTGATGCTGGTCGGGTTCGTCCTGCTGTTCTGGGGGCAGGCGACCGCGCGGCGGCCAATCATCAAGCTGAAGCTGCTCCTCGACCGCCAGTTCGGATCGGTGGCGCTGATGGGCGTGGTGCTGGGCGTGGTGCTGTACGGCACCGCCTATGCCATTCCGCAGTTCCTGTCGTCGATCGCGGGGTACAACGCGCTTCAGTCGGGCAAGGTGGTGCTGTTGTCGGGATTGCCGAGCCTGTTCATGATGGCGATCGTGCCGTTTCTGCTGCGGCGCGTGGATATCCGGATCGCGGTCGCCGTCGGGCTTGGCATCATGGGCCTGTCGGCGATGATGGATGCGAACCTGACGATGGCGTCGACCGGCGGCGATTTCACCGCCAGCCAGCTGATGCGCGGCGTCGGGCAGATACTGGGCATGTTGTTCCTCAGCCAGGCGGTGGTGCGATCGGTGCCGCCCGAGGATGCCGGCGACGCATCCGGGCTGTTCAACGCGATGCGCAATCTGGGCGGCAGCTTCGCGCTGGCGGGCATCTCGATCCTGCAGGACCAGCGGCAGTGGCTGCATTCGCGCCGGATCGAGGAGTCGCTGAACGCCAACGGCGTCGCGGTGCAGGATTTCGTCGGCGGCCTGTCGCAGCAGTTCGGCGGGATGCCGACCGCGCTGCGCGTCGTCGGCCAGCAGATACAGGGGCAGGCGCTGGTGATGACGTATAACGATATCTTCTGGATCATGGGCGCCGGCACGCTGGCGGTGCTGCCGCTGGTGCTGTTCCTGAGGCCGCTGCCACAGGACGCCGCGCCGGCGATGGTGCATTGATGCGGGCGCTTCCGCTCCTCTGCTGCGCCGCGCTGGCCGGTTGCACGGTCGGCCCCGACTACAAGGCGCCGCCCGCGATCGCGGGCGAGGCGGTGGCACGCGGTAATTTCGTGCGCGCGCGCGACGCCGCGTTCGTGCCGACGCCCGGCCTTGCCCGCTGGTGGGAAACATTGGCCGATCCGACGCTGACCGCGCTGGTCGACGATGCGCTGGCGCACAGCCCGACGATCGACGAGGCGACCGCGCGCATCCGTGCCGCACAGGCGCAACTGACCCAACAGCGCGCCGCGCAATTGCCCGCCGTCAGCGCCAACGCCACCTATGTCCATGCCACGCTGCCCGGTGTCGGCATCGGCGATAGCGCGACGGCGGAGGACGGGACGGCTGACGGCGGTGCGGGTGGCTCGACCGGTTCGGGTGGCGCGAGCGGCCTCGACTTCTACAATCTCGGTTTCAACGCGTCGTGGGAACTGGACCTGTTCGGCGGCGGCCGGCGCGGGGTGGAGCGGTCGCGCGCCACGATCGGGGCGCGCGTCGCCGATCTGGCGGATGCGCAGGTGTCGCTGTCGGCGCAGGTGGCGCAGGCCTATGTCGCGTTGCGCGACGTGCAGGCGCGTATCCGCCTGAACCGCGCGTCGACGGCGTTGCAGGAGCGGCAGGTCGCGCTGGCGCGACAGCGTCATGCCGCCGGCACCGCGTCGCTGCTCGATGTGGAACGGCTACGCAACCAGCTGGAAAGCACGCAGGCGGACGCGATTCCGCTGGGCGCGCAGGCGGACGAGTATCTGAACCAGCTGGCGGTGCTGACCGGGCGGGTGCCCGGCGCGCTCGACACGACGCTGGGTACGATCGTGCCCGTGCCGTTGCCCCCGGCGCGGGTCGCGATCGGCGATCCGGCGGCGATCATCGCCAACCGGCCCGACATCCGCGCGGCCGAGCGTGCGCTGGCGGCGAACACCGCGGCGGTGGGCGTGAACAAGGCGAAGGAACTGCCCGGCATCCGTTTCCTGGGCATATTGGGGCTGGGCGGTACCAGCCCCGGCGACGTATTCGATCCCGGCAACCTGACGACGCTGCTGGCGCCGTCGCTCAACTGGTCGCTGCTCGATTTCGGGCGCAACCGCGCGGTGACGCGGGGGTCGGAAGCGGATCGCGACGCATCGGATGCCGCCTATCGCCGCACGGTGCTGGCGGCATTGCAGGATGCGGAAACCGCGCTGTCGCGGTTCGGCAACACGCGCGCGCAACTGGGCCAGCTGATCCGGGTGGAAGCGACGGCGCGGCGATCGACGGCGCTGAATGCCCAACGGGTACGGGCGGGCACCACCTCGTTGATCGACCAGCTCGATATCGAGCGCCAGCAACTGTCGGCGGCGATCGCGGTCGAGCAGGCGCGGGCGCAGCTGGCGCAGAGCTATATCGCGGTCAACAAGGCGCTGGGGCTCGGCTGGTCCGCGCCGGCAGCGGCATCCGCGCCCGCGCGCTGATCCTCCGCCCGGTCGCCGCGGCCCACCGCCTCGCCGATCACCAGCAGGGTCGGATCGTCGTCGCTGATCGTGCGGACGAGGAAGGCGAGCGAGGCCAGCCGGCCCCGGATCATCCGTTCCTGCGGCAGCGATACGTTGACCGCGATCAGCACCGGCGTGTCGGGCGAGCGGCCCGCCGCGATCAGTTCCCGTGCCACCTCCGGCGCGGCGGCGCGGCCCATATAGACCGCCAGTGTGGCATCCGGGTCTGCCAGTCCCGCCCAGTCCAGATCGAGCGGCGCGCCGACGCGGGCATGGGCGGTGACCAGCGTCAGCTTGCGGGCCAGACCGCGCAGCGTCAGCGATACGGCGGCACTGGCGGCGGCGGCGCTGGCGGCGGTGATGCCGGGGCAGACGCGGACCGGCACGCCGTGCGCGGCGAGGTGATCCATCTCCTCGGTCGAGCGGCCGAACACCGACGGGTCACCCCCCTTCAACCGCACCACCCGCCGCCCGGCAAGCGCGGCGGCGAGCAGCAGGTCGTTGATCGATCCCTGATCCTTCGAATGCCGGCCCGATCGCTTGCCGACGCTGACGCGCTCGACATGGTCGGGCACCAGATCGAGGATGCCGGGGCCGACCAGCGCGTCGTGGAACACGATGTCCGCCGCGCCGATCAGGCGTTCCGCCTTGCGGGTGAGCAGGTCGGGATCGCCGGGGCCGGCGCCGACCAGCCAGACGGTGCCGGGATCGATATCCGGCATGATCCTATCGCGATGCGGCATCGACGGTCTCCGTCAGGGTGGTGGTGGCGATCAGCCGGGCGAGCGCCGGGCGGCACGATCCGCAATTGGTACCCGCGCCCAGCGCCTCGCCGATCGCGGCGACGCTGACGAGCCGCTGGCCGGCGATCGCGGTGACGATCGTCTTCAGCCCGACATCGAAACAGGCGCAGACGATCGGCCCATGGTCGACGACCGCCCCCGGCGCGCGACCGGCGAGCAGCGCCGAACCGGGGGTGGCGTGATCCAGTTGCGCGATCAGCCAGTCGCGCGCAGGAAGCAGGCCGGACCGGGTGACGAACAGCACCGCCGCCACCCGGCCGTCGCGCAGGATCGCGACCCGGCGCGTGCCCTTCGCGGGGTCCTGCGCCTCGATCCGGTCGCCCCTGGGCAGGGTGCGTTCCAGCGTCGCCGGGTCGCCGTCACCCGCCAGTTCGAACAGCGCGCCGCCCGGTACGGTGACGCGGGTCGCCCACAGACAGTCGGGCAGCGCCGCCGCCACATCGCGGGTGACGAGGAAACCGCGCCAGGCGGGCGCGACCGGCTCGATCCGGGCGGGCGTGTTCTTGAAACCGGGCTGGCCGGAATGCGGATCGGCGAGGGGGCGGGGCAGCAGGCCGGCGCGACCGCCGGTCGATTGCCGGTCGGTCCAGTGGATCGGCACGAACAGTTCGCCCGGCCGCTGCCCGGTGGCGATCGCCACGCGGAACAGGCTGTCCCCCTGCGGCGTGGCGACGCGGGCGAGGCCGCCATCGGTCAGGCCCAGCGTCGCGGCATCGTCCGGATGGACCTCGACCAGCGGTTCCTCGCGGTGGCGGGCCAGTTTGGGGCTGAGGCCGGTGCGCGTCATCGTGTGCCACTGGTCGCGGTAGCGGCCGGTGTTGAGCGTCATCGGCCACCCGCGCAGCGGCTCGGCCAGCGCGATCTGGCGCACCGGCACCAGTCGTGCCCGGCCGTCCGGCGTCGAGAACTTGCCATCGGCGAAGGGGTGGCCGCCCCAGCGGAACGGCGCCAACGCGTCATAGGCCTCGTTGCCGATCGCGGCGTGCGCCTTCAGGTTCAGCACGCGCGCACCGTCGTTCTGGTAGGCGGTCAGGCGGGCATGTTCGCGCCAGATATCGGCGGCGTGGCGATAGGCGAAGGCATCCGCCCAGCCCATCCGGGCGGCGACCTGCGCCACGATCCACCAGTCCGGCTTCACCTCCCCCGGCAGCGGCAGGACGGCGCGCTGGCGGGAGATGGTGCGATCGGAATTGGTGACGGTGCCGTCCTTCTCGCCCCAGGCGGCGGCGGGCAGGCGGACATCGGCGTGGAGGCCGGTATCGGTCGTCTCCATCACGTCGGACACGACCACGAACGGGCAATCGGCCAGCGCCGCGCGCACGCGGCCGGCATCGGGCATCGACACCGCCGGGTTGGTCGCCATGATCCACAGTGCCTTGATCCGGCCCTGTTCGACCGCGCGGAACAGGTCGACCGCCTTCAGCCCCGGCTTCGTCGCTATCCGGGGGGCGGCCCAGAAACGGCCGACGCGCGCCACGTTGTCGGCCGCGAAATCCATGTGCGCGGCAAGGGTGGAGGCGAGGCCGCCGACCTCGCGTCCGCCCATCGCATTGGGCTGGCCGGTGATCGAGAAGGGCGCGGCGCCGGGCCTGCCGATCCGCCCGGTCGCGAGGTGCAGGTTCAGGATCGCATTGACCTGATCGGTGCCGCGGATCGACTGGTTGATGCCCTGGCTGAACAACGTGACCGTGCGCGGCGTCGCGGCGAACAGCTCGAAGAAGCGGTGGAGGTCGGCCGGCGCCACGTCGCAGGTGCGCGCGGTGGTCGACAGATCGCCGTCCGCATCCAGCGCCGTCCAGAACCCGTCGGGCACGTCCAGCGTGGCATCGTCGGTCAGCCCCTCGCGCCGGCAATGCGCCAGCAGGCCGTTCATCAGCGCCACGTCGCTGCCCGGCCGGATCGCGAGGTGGAGGTCCGCTTCCTCCGCCGTTTCGGTGCGGCGCGGGTCGATCACCACCAGCTTCGTGCCGCGCGCCGCGCGCGCCGCCTGGATGCGCTGATAGACGACGGGATGGCACCACGCCGTGTTCGACCCGACCAGCACGATCAGGTCCGCCGCGTCGAGATCGTCGTAGCTGGCGGGCACCACGTCCTCGCCGAACGCGCGCAGATGGCCCGCCACCGCGCTCGACATGCACAGGCGCGAGTTGGTGTCGATGTTGCCGGAGCCGATGAAGCCCTTCATCAGCTTGTTGGCGACGTAGTAATCCTCGGTCAGCAACTGGCCCGAGACGTAGAAGGCGACGCTGTTCGGCCCGTGCGCCGCGATCGTCTCGCGGAAGCGCCGGGCGACGAGGTCGAGCGCCTTGTCCCACCCCGCGCGCCGGTCGCCGATCATCGGGTGGAGCAGCCGGCCCTCCAGCCCCGTCGTCTCGCCCAGATGCGTGCCCTTGGAACACAGCCGGCCGGCATTGGCGGGGTGATCGGCATCGCCCCGGATCGTCACCCCCCGCTCGCCCTGCCGGGTGGCGACGATCCCGCAGCCGACCCCGCAATAGGCGCAGGTGGTGCGTATGCCCGTCATCTCAGGCCGCCCGCGCCACGGGGGCGGTGGCGGTGGCGGGGACGGTCGCGGCGCGCGGGATCAGCACGCGGCCGTCCCGCACCTCGACCGGCACGGTCGGCACGCAGCCCTTGTCCTCGCCCAGTGCCTCGCCCGTCGCCAGCGAGATGCGCCAGTTGTGCAGGGGGCAGGACACCGCATGGCCGTGGACGATGCCCTGGCTGAGCGGGCCGTGCTTGTGCGGGCAGCGGTTGACCAGCGCGAACACCCGGTCGTCGCCGGTGCGGAAGATGCCGATGTCGTCGCCCCCCGCGATCGTCACGGTGCGCGCGCCGCGCAGGGGAATGTCGGCGACCGCGCCGATATCGATCCAGTCGGCGGGCATCATGCGTTCTCCATCATGGCGGGACCGGTGGCGGGGCCAAAGGCGGCGAGGGGAGCATGCTGTTCGCGGTCGGCTCCCGCCGCCCGCGCCGCCCAGGGATCGTCCTGCATGAACTGCTGCGAGAACAGGAACCGTTCGGTCAGCGCCTGCCGGCCCGCGGGATCGTCGACGATCCGTGACTTGATGTAATCGAGGCCGATCCGCTCGATCCACGGCGCGGTGCGTTCCAGATAGCGCGCCTCCTCGCGATAAAGCTGGGTGAAGGCGGCGCAGTAATCCTTCGCCTCCTGCTCGGTGGCGACCTTGCACAGGAAATCGGTGGCGCGGACCTTGATGCCGCCATTGCCGCCGACATGGAGTTCGTAGCCCGAATCGACGCAGACCACGCCGAAATCCTTGATCGTCGCCTCCGCACAGTTGCGGGGGCAGCCGGATACCGCGATCTTGAACTTGTGCGGCATCCACGATCCCCAGGTCATCTGTTCGATCTGGACGCCGAGGCCGGTCGAATCCTGCGTGCCGAACCGGCACCAGTCCGATCCGACGCAGGTCTTCACGGTGCGCAGCGATTTGCCATAGGCGTGGCCGCTGACCATGCCGGCCGCGTTCAGATCGGCCCAGACGGCGGGCAGGTCTTCCTTCTTGATCCCGAAGATGTCGAGCCGCTGGCCACCGGTGACCTTGACCATCGGCGCGTTGAACTTGTCGACCACATCGGCGATCGCGCGCAGTTCGCGCGGGTTGGTCAGCCCGCCCCACATCCGCGGCACCACCGAATAGGTGCCGTCCTTCTGGATGTTGGCGTGCATCCGTTCGTTGACGAACCGGCTCTGCTGGTCGTCGACATAGACGCCGGGCAGCGCGCACAGCAGGTAATAGTTGAGCGCGGGGCGGCAGGACGAGCAGCCATCCGGGGTCGACCAGTGGAGTTTCTGCATCACCTCCGGGATCGAGCGCATGTCCTGCGCCACGATCTCGCGGCGGACGTCGTCATGGCCGAAGCTGGTGCACGTGCACATCGTCTTCACGGTACGCTCGCCACCGTAATCGGCGCCGAGCGTGAGCGACAGCAGCTGTTCGACCAGACCGGTGCACGATCCGCACGAGGCCGACGCCTTGCAGGTGGAGCGCACCGCATCGAGGCTGGTTGCGCCGTCCACGATCGAGCAGACGACCTTGCCCTTGGTCACGCCGTTGCAGCCGCAGATCTCGGCATCGTCCGAGAGCGCCGCAACGGCCGCCTTAGGGTCCGTCTGCCCCCCTCCGGAGGCATAGGCCTGACCGAAGATCAGCATCTCGCGGATGTCGGCGATGTCCTCCCGCTTCTTCAGCAGGTCGAAATACCAGCCGCCATCGGCGGTGTCGCCGTACAGCACCGCGCCGACGACGCGATCGTCGCGGACGACGACGCGCTTGTAGATGCCGCGCGCCGCATCGCGCAGCACGATATCCTCCGCGCCCTCGCCGCCGCTGAAGTCGCCCGCCGAGAACACGTCCAGCCCCGCGACCTTCAGCTTGGTGGAGGTGACGGAGCCGCGATAGCCGCTGTGCCGCTCCACCAGCCCGTCCGCCAGCGCGCGGCACATGTCCCACAACGGCGCGACGAGGCCGTAGACCATGCCGTCATGCTCGACGCATTCGCCCACCGCCAGCACGTCCGCGTCGGAGGTGACCATGTGATCGTCGACCTGGATGCCCCGGCCGACCGCCAGTCCCGCCGCGCGGGCGAGGGCGACCGCGGGGCGGATGCCGACCGCCATGACGACCAGGCTGGCGGGGATCACGGTGCCGTCGGCCAGCCTGACCGCCTCGACCCAGTCGGTGCCGACGATCTCGGCGGTGTTCGCGCCGGTCAGCACCGTCTGCCCGCGTGCCTCCAGCGCGGATTTCAGCAGCCAGCCCGCGGCCTCGTCCAGCTGGCGTTCCATCAGCGTGGCGGCGAGGTGGATCACCGTCACCTTCATGCCGCGCAGGGTGAGGCCGTGCGCCGCCTCCAGCCCCAGCAGGCCGCCGCCGATCACCACCGCATCGCCGCCACGCCCGGCGGCGACCAGCATGTGATCGACATCCTTCATGTCGCGGAAGGTGATGACGCCGGGCAGGTCGTGGCCGGGCACGGGGATGATGACGGGATCGGAACCGGTGGCGATCAGCAGCTTGTCGTAGCCGACCGTGCGGCCCGACCGCGCGGTGACGGTGCGGGCGGCGCGATCGATATGGTCGACCGGGTCGCCGGCGATCAGGTCGATATCGTGATCGGCGTACCAGGCGGCGTCGTTGATGACGATCTCGTCGAACGTCTTCTCGCCCGCCAGCACCGGCGACAGCATGATGCGGTTGTAGTTCACATGCGGTTCGGCGCCGAAGATCGTCACCCGGTAGCGGCCGGGTTCGCGCGCCAGCAGTTCCTCCACCGCGCGGCACCCGGCCATGCCGTTGCCGATCACCACCAGCCGGCGGTCGCTCCGCGCGGCGGACGGGACGGGGGCCGCCTCCGGGGTCGCCATATTGCCGAGATCATGAAAGTCCATTCTTCGCGCTCCGAAACGAAAAAGGCCGCCATGCGGACGCTGGGGAAACCCAGCGCCTGCATGGCGGCCTTGCCATCATCGTGAACGATCCGGGATGATCCCCGATCGGGCGATGCGCCATTCCCCCTCATCATCGAGCGAGTCCGGCTGTAGAGCCCGGAGCAGCGTCGCCCGAGCCCGATGAATATGCGTGATGTGCCGGTGGCCGGCAAGATGTTTTTCGCGGGTGCGGCAAATGCGGTCGCGTGTCGCCCGATCGGTCATGACCGGCGAGGCGAAGCCATCCGGACGCCGCAGGGGCGGCATTCCGGATGGCTTCGCGATGCCTTGCGGCGAGGGATCGAAAACTAGATCCGCACACCCTCGGCCGCGCCCCAGGAGGCGCGCCATTTGCCCTTGACCATCGTCAGCCCGACAAAGGCCAGCGCCGACAGCGCGGCGAAGATCAGGAACCCGGACGAGAAGCTGCCGGTCATCTGCTTGGCGATGCCCAGCGACGAGGCGAGGTAGAAGCCGCCGATGCCGCCCGCGAACCCGACCAGCCCGGTCATCACCCCGATCTCCTTCGCGAAACGCTGCGGCACCAGCTGGAAGACCGCGCCGTTGCCGACGCCCAGGGCCAGCATCGCCGCCACGAACAGCGCCAGCGCGGCGGCCACCGTCGTCGCCATGCTGACGCCCGCCAGCGCCACCGCCGCCGCGACGAACACGAAGCCCAGCGCCTTGCACCCGCCGATCGCATCCGCCAGCGCGCCGCCCATCGGCCGCACCAGCGACCCGGCGAACACGCACGCCGCCGTGCAATAGCCGGCGGTGATCGGCGACAGCCCGAACCGGTCGGTGAAATAGATCGGCAGGCTGGCGGCGAGGCCGACGAACCCGCCGAACGTCACGCTGTAAAAGGCCATCAGCCACCACGCATCGGCGGTGCGCAGCGGTTCCAGATAGGCGCCGAACGACTTGGGCGCGGGCTGGCCGGGTGCGTCCTTCGCCATCACCATGTAGAGGACGAAGACGATCGACAGCGGGATACAGGCGAGGCCCAGCACCGCGTTCCAGCCGAACATCTTGGCGAGCACCGGCGCGAACAGCGCGGCGAACACCGTGCCGGAATTGCCCATGCCGGCGACGCCCATCGCCTTGCCCTGATGTTCGGGCGGATACCACCGGCTGGCCAGCGGCAACGCAATCGCGAAACTGGCGCCCGCGAAGCCCAGGATGACGCCGAGTGCGATCGTGGCGCCGAAGCTGTCGACGCCCAGCAGATAGGCGGACAGCAGCCCGGCGATCACGATGATCTGACTGATCGCGCCCGACCGCTTCGGCCCGATCCGGTCGACCAGCAGGCCGTTGACGACGCGCAGGATCGCCCCCGCCAGGGTGGGCGTCGCGACCATGAAGCCCTTTTCGGCCGGGGTCAGCGCCAACGACGTCGCGATCGCGGGCGCGAGCGGGCCGAGCACGACCCACACCATGAAGGCGAGATCGAAATACAGGAAGGCGGCGATCAGGGTCGGCTTGTGGCCGCTGTTCCAGAAGCCGGCGGCAACCGTCTTGTCCGCGTCGTCCGTGTCTTTCCAATAGGCAGTCGCCATCGGAATCCTCCATGAAATATGGGTGAGCCCAAGCAAAAAGCCGCCGTCCATCGCCAGCGGGTGCGGGCGAGCGGACAGCGGCTTTGCTGATCTGTGTGGAGGGGTGCGACGCCGGCGCTGGCGCGTTCCCCGCTGGACGCGCATCCTCGCGCGTTGGACCGAAGCTGACCTAGTTCGGCGTTCTTCGCAAGTGCGAAAAATCAGAGTCCGGGGGAGTTTTCCCCGGTCGCGGTAAGATATCCCGCGATGTCAGATGGATCGAACACCGCGCCATCGAAGAAACGATCGGGGCCGAGCGTCAGGCTGCCCTTCGAGGAGCCGACCGGCAGCGATACGCCGATCGATCCCTCCACCTTCATGCTGGCGCCGGGCATCGGCTCGCCCGTTCCCGCCAGCGCGCGCCGATAAATATCGGAGCGGAAGACATCGGCGGCGCGGCGTTCGGTGTCCGGGCCGGCCTCGATCCAGCCCCACCGGACGAACTGCGAGTAGATCCACAGCGCCTGGCTGCGCCACGGGAAACCGGCCGCCTCGCGATGGAAGATCATCGCATCCGGCGCATGCAGCGCCGGATCACCCAGTCGCGGCACCATCTGCCCGGCCAGCGCGGGCAGGATCAGCTCGGCCGGTTGGCCCAGATACGTGTCGCGCGCCAGCAGATCGGCCAGTTCGGCATGATGGGCGGGATCGTCGCACCAGGCCGCCGCCCGCGACAGCGCGAGGATCAGGCGATCGACGGTGTCGGGATTCGCCGCCAGCCAGTCCTCGCGGAAGGCCAGTACCTTTTCCACGCCGCGCTGCCAGATGCGCGAGCCGAGCGTGACCAGTTCAGCCAGCCCCGCCGCGATCGCCGCGCTGCCCCATGGCTCGCCCGCGATGAAGCCGTCGATCTCGCCCGATCGCATCGCCGCGACCATCAGCGACGGCGACAGGACGCGCAGCGTCACGTCGCGATCCGGATCGACCCCGGCGAAGCCGAGCCAGTAGCGCAGCATCAGCGCGTGGCTGGAGAAGCGGTGGACCACGCCGATCACCGGTTTGCGCCGGTACAGCCCGATCGCGGTCGCGAAATCATGCGCCGTCGCCACCGGATCGCCGGCCCGCGCCGTGACATCGGGATCGAGCGCAGCGGCGAAGGTCGGTGACATGACCAGCGCGTTGCCGTTGACGTTCAGCTTGAACGGCGCGGCGATCGCGGCGGGATGCTGGCTCAGCCCCAGCGTGACCGCCAGCGCCAGCGGCGCCAGCATCTGCGCGGCCTGCACCTGCCCGAACACCAGCCGGTCCCGCACCGTGGCCCAGCTTTCCGCACGCACCAACGCCAGCGCGATATCATGGTCGGCCGCGAAGCCCTTTTCACGCGCGGCAACCAGCACCGCGCTGTCGGTCAGCGGCAGGAAGGCGATCGACAGCGGCGTCACGACGACGGCCCCAGCAGGCTGCTGGCGGTGATCAGCGCCTCCGCCACGTCGACGATACGGCGGCCCTGATTCATCGCGGTCGTGCGCAGCAGCGAATAGGCGTCGGGTTCCGACAGGTTGCGGCTGCTCATCAGGATCGTCTTCGCCTTGTCGATGGTGCGCCGGTCGGCCAGCGCGGTCTTCGCCTCGTCCAGTTCCGCCTGCATCCGCGCGAAGGCGTTGAAGCGCCGGATCGCGAGGTCGAGGATCGGTTTCACGCGTTCCTTGCGCAGCCCGTCGACGACATAGGCGGACACCCCGGCATCGATCGCCGCGCCGATCATCACGTCGTCGGACCGGTCGACGAACATCGCGATCGGCTTGGCAAGCGCGCGGCTGACCACCAGCATCTCCTCCAGCGTGTCGCGGCTGGGATTGCCCAGGTCCATCAGCACCACGTCGGGCGCCATCCGTTCCAGCCGGGCGACGAACGCCCCCTGCGGCGCGACGATCTGGATATCGTCATACCCCGCCTCACGCAGTCCCTCTTCAAGCACCGTCGCGCGCAGTCCGCTGTCGTCGATGATCACGATTCGCAATGGCCCCGGCCCCCTGCGGGCATACGATCATTGCTGCGGCCGCGAACGTCAACCGCGATCGTCGTTCGGCGATGGTGGACAGGCCGGACGGCGCGGGCGATGCGTGTGGTTTGGTGACGGCCGTGACGGAGGATGGACATGCCCGACAATGATCGACCCGGCGGCCGTACGGCGCTGGATCGCCGCGTCTTTCTGGCGGGGGCCGCCATCGGCATGGTGGCCGGGCCGGCATGGGGCGCGGGCGGATGGTCGCGCGTCGACCTGGCGGGCGTCGACCCGGCGATGATCGACGACCTGTTGCTGGTCGACGACATGACGGTATCCGCCGCCAATCTCGACCGGTTCCGCCATCGCCCCGCCGCGCGTCATGCGCATCCCGCCGCGCCGCCGGCGGTGCCCGTCGCCGCGCCGGTGCCGCGCACGATCCCCGGCCTGCCCGGCCGGCCGGCGGTGCGCACCGTCCAGTTCGATGGCGACCCCGGCCGGCGGCGGCAGGGGCGCGGGGCGGTGGTGTGGATGCATGGCGGCGGCTACATCGCAGGGGCGGCGGGCATTCCCGTCGACCTGCGCGTGGCGGCGCGCGAGCATGGCTGGCTGGTCGTGTCGGTCGATTACCGGCTGGCACCGGAGGCGGCGTTCCCGGCCGCGCTCGACGACAATCTGGCGGCGCTGTGCTGGGTCCACGACCATGCCGACACGCTGGGCGTCGATCCCGCCCGGATCGCGATCGGCGGGGCGAGCGCGGGGGGCGGCCATGCCGCGATGCTGGCCTTCGCCGCGCGCGACCGCAGCGCCGTGAGGCCCGCGTGCCAGATACTGATCTATCCCATGCTGGACGACCGGACGGGCAGCAGCCGACCCGCGCGGCCGGGCACGGGGCAATTCATCTGGACCGCCGCGTCCAACCGGTTCGGCTGGTCGTCGCTGCTCGGGATGCCGGCGGGTGGGGCGCGGGGCCCGGCCGCGGCGGTGCCGGCGCGTCGACGCGATCTGGCCGGGCTGCCGCCCGCGTTCATCGGCGTCGGCACGCTCGACCTGTTCCTGGACGAGGACCTTGCCTATGCCGCCGCGCTGACGGTGGCGGGCGTGACGGTGGACCTGCGGGTCGTGCCCGCCGCCTTCCATGCGTTCGATGGCGTCGCGCCGCAGGCCCCCGCCTCGCGGTCGTTCACCGCGCAGTGGATCGCGACGCTGGCCGCCGCGATCGGTTGAGCCCGCGCGTCAGCGATCGTCGGACAGGGGGAGGGTGATCGGCGGCAGCGCTGCGGTCGCGGGGCGGGCCAGCGCATATCCCTGGCACAGGCGGATGCCGATCGCCGTCAGGGTGCGCAATTCCGCCGCCGTCTCGATCCCCTCGGCGATGCACCGGATGCCCAGTCCCTCCGCGATCCGGACCATGCCGGACACGATGGTGCGGCGCGCGGCGGAGGCATCGATCCCCCGGATCAGCGCCATGTCGAGCTTCAGCATGTCGGGTTGCAGGTCGGCGAGCAGCCCCAGCCCGGCATAGCCCGCGCCGACATCGTCGATCGCGGTGGTGAAGCCACGCGTGCGATAGGCGGCCAGGATGCGCTGGACATGCGCCACGTCGCGCATCCGTTCGTTCTCGGTGAATTCGAACATCAGCCGGCCGGGATCGAAGCCCACGCGCCGCGCCGCCGCCAGCGATGCGCGGATGCAGGCATTGGGTTCGTACACCGCATTCGGCATGAAGTTGATCGACAGCTTCGTATCGCCCGCCGGATCGAACAGGCCGCCGGCCAGCTCGATCGCCTTCACCCGGCACGCCTGATCGAACTTGTAGATCATGTCCGGGGCGACCCCGGCCAGCACCTCGCCGGCGGAACGACCGTCCAGCCCGCGCACCAGCGCCTCGTAGGCGAAGACGTCACCGGTTTCGATATCGACGATCGGCTGGAACGCCATCGTGATCGCGATGTTGAGCGGGGCGCCGCTGCGGCATCCCCGGCACGCCTCCGCCATGCCGGAAGGCGCCATGCCGACGGGCGCGATCGTGACGGGTTTGGCGAGCGCGACATCGGCCGCGGTGATCGGGGAATGCATCATGCCCAGTCTCTCAGCTTGCCCATCTCGTTGCGCGGCAGGGCCGGGCCGAAGCGCAGGCTCTTGGGGTGTTCGGGTTCGGTCAGCCGGGTGGCGACGGCGTGGTCGATCCGCGACGAGAGGCCGGCGGGATCGTGATCGTCGTGCGGCACGACGAACGCCTTCAACCGGCCGTTGCCGTGCAGTCGCACCGCCGCGTCGGCGACGCCGTCAACCTCGCGCAGCACCGCGGCGACCCGGTCGGGCCATACATTGTGACCGGCGACCTGCACCGCGCCGTCGCGTCGGCGAACCGGCCGGATGGCACGGTCGCCGACGCGTTCTATCTGGTCGGGCAGGGCGTGGACCCCGCCGTCACGGTCACCGAGCCGCCAGTCCTCGTCGCCATGCGGCAGCAACCGCCAGCGGGGCAGCAGATCATAGGCGGTCGTCGGCAGTTCGCGCAGTGCGATCCCGCTGGTTTCCGACGATCCATAGATGTCGAGCAGTCGGGCCAGCCCCGCCGCCGGCAACGCCGCCGCCAGTCCGTCGCCGAGCGGCCCCGCCGAACTGACGCCGACGACATCGTCCGGGAACCGGCGGGTCAGGCGCAGGATCGCCTGCCACTGGTCGGGCACTGCGACGACCAGATCGCCGGCGGTCAGGCCCAGCGAGGTGCCGGCCGTGCGCACGACGACCGGCACGTCCAGCGCCGCTGGCAGCAGCGCCGTCCAGATGATGCCGTACAGGTGATGCGCAGGCACCAGCGCCACCACGCGTCGCCGGCCGGGGAACCGCGTCGCCAGGAACGCCGCCTCGTCCAGCAGGTCGGCCATCGCGTGGTTGCAGGGTGCCGGGTTGCCGGTCGATCCCGACGTGCGGACCGTCATCCGGCCGTCGCCCGCGGCATGACCCAGCATGATCCAGTCGATCCAGGCGCCGACCAGGCACGGCGGATCGCCACCCAGCAGGCTGTCGTCGAGATCGAACGTCTCGGCCAGCGCGCCCAGCGCGCCCAGTTGTTCCATCGAGTCGAGCCCGAGCCCGTCGTCGCCGATCGGTGTCGCATCGGGCCAGCCGTCCGCCGGCGGTGTCGGCAGGACGCCATCCTCGCGCAGACGGCGCAGTTCGGCGGCGACGACGGCACAGGCGATGCGGCGCACCGCTGTACGGGAAGGGGTGGAACGGGAAGGGGCAGCAGTCGTCACGCCGCGCGCGCCTCGGGCTGGTAGACCTGGTTCCGGCCGGCGTGTTTGGCGGCATAGAGCCGCTTGTCGGCCAGCGCGATCAGTGCGTCGATCGATCCGCCCGCCTCGTCCAGCGTGGCCCAGCCCAGGCTCGCGGTGGCGTTGAGCGGCCCGCGCGGGGTCGCGATCTCCAGCGCGGCGATCCCCTGGCGCATCTGTTCGGCCAGCGCGATCGCCTGCGCATGGTCGTGGCGCGGCAGCAGCGCGCCGAATTCCTCGCCGCCCAGCCGGGCGAAGATGCCCCGTGGCGGCAGCAGCGCGGTACAGGTCTCGGCGACCTGACGGAGCAGCACGTCGCCGACCGGGTGGCCATGGACGTCGTTCACCGCCTTGAAGTGATCGAGATCGAGGACGATCAGCGACAGCGACTGCCGCAGTTCCTGCCAGTTCGCCTGTTCACGCTCCATCGTCTGCGCGAAATGCCGGCGGTTGGCCGCGCCGGTCAGATGGTCGCAGGTCAGCAGGCGGCGCAGGTCGGCCGCCGCGGTTTCGTGGCGCGGAACGTCGCGCAGCACCACCGAGAAGCCGGACGGGGCGGGATCGTCCCCCTCCGACCGCGCAACGACGAGCCGCTGGCACCAGTAGCGCCCGCCATCGGCGCGGCTCTGCCACCCCTCCTGCAGGTGCCAGCCGTCGCGCGCGGCGATCTCCAGCTGTTCGCCCAGCCGCAGGTCGCCGCCGGCGGTGTCGGCGGTCAGGATGTCGGCGAGGTCGCGACCGATCACCGCCGCATGATCGTGGCCGGTCTGCCGGGTGAAGCAGGGATCGACCGAGGCGATCCGGCCATCGGTCCCGATCGTCAGCGCGGCATAGTCGTTGATCCCGTCGAGCAGGGTCGCGAACCACGCATCCGCCTGACGCAGCCGTTCCTCCTGCACCACCTGCTGGCTGATATCCGTCAGCGTCACCATCAGGCGATCGACGCCCAGCTTCACGATCGTACACGCCAGCACCTTGGGCGCCCCCGCCTTGCGACCGGTGCCGAGGTCGACGAAGATGCGGTGGCCATCGCAGATGCGCCCAGTGGCGGGGGCATGGGCGGCCACGATGCTGCGCAGTTCGGGGGCGTGGCGTTCCATCGCGGCGAACAGGTTGCCGGCGTCGCGCGGTCCCGCCAGCGGCAGCAGGTGCTGCATCGCATGGGGGTTCATCATCCCGATATCGCCGGCGGCATCGCATTCGATCAGCCCGACGGGACAGGCATAGAGGAATTCGAGTAGTTGTTCCTCGCTCGACTTGTCGGTCATGACCGCCTCATCGTTCGATCAGGATATAGCGGCGCGGCATGCCGGCGGTCGCCAGCAGGCGCAACCGCACCTTGGTCGGGCGCATCCGCAAGGTCAGGACATAGGGGACGATCTCGTCCAGATCCGCCTCGTCCTCGAACCGCTGCGCGACCAGAAAGTTGTTCATGCACTGCGCGACGGCATCGAAGAAGGGGACGCCGACCACCGTCGTCGGATCGAGCCCGGACATCCGCGCCTCCGTCGCGTTATAGGTCTGGACGATCGTGTCCGCGCCGAATCCGACCACCCCGAACGGCAGGGCGTCGCGTTCCTCGACGGTCATCGTCTCCAGATCGCGCAGCGCGACCGTCTCGAACCCCGTTTCCACCACCAGCACCTTGGGCACTCCTTTATCGTCGGCCTCTGCCAAAGAACGGTTAAATGTCTGCTAAAATCGCGTCCCGGTCGAGCGTGGATGCCCCCGGCGCGGCGGCACGACATGGCTGCCCCGCCACTGGTGCGCTTGTACCACGGCGTTGGTGCATCTGGACGATATGGCTGGCCATGTGCGCATGGTAGCGATCGGACATGGCCGACCAGTATGATCCCGATCCCGCCCCCCGCACCGGGCCGGACGAGCATGAATATCTGCTCAAGCGTGCGGGGGATCACGAACGGCTCGCCGGACAGACGCAGGATGCCGATGCCCGTGCGATCCATCTGCGCCTGCGCAAACTCTATCTGACCCAGGCCGATCGTATCGATGTGGTACATCAAGACTAGCCGGATCGGCTAAAATACCAGGAACGGGCAACTTCCCGGGTGGTTGATACGCCCGAACCGGCCGCGACCAGCGGACGCGGTCGCGAGAGGAATTGCCGTGAAGACCATCATCGTCACCATCGCCGGCGCCTTGACGCTGGTCGCCTGTGCCGCACCGGCGACGCGGATTTCGACCGGTCTCCAGCGCTATGGCCTCGACGAACGGCGCGCCGATTGCGTCGGCACCCGGTTGCAGGGTGATCTCTCGATCGGCCAGCTCCGGCAACTCGGGCGCGCCGCGGCGGCTTACGGCAAGAACGATACCAGCCCCGGCGTCCTGACGGTCGGCGATCTGCTGCGGGTCGCCGGCGAACTCAGGGACCCGGCGATCCCGCTGGCGGTCGGCAAGGCCGCGGCCGGTTGCGGTGTCATGCCGTAACGGCGGCCCATTCCCATTCCCAACATGAAGGACAGAGCGATGAACAAGGACGAATTGCAGGGCGGTGCCCGTTATGTCGGCGGCAAGGTCGAGAAGTCGATCGGCGACGCCGTCGACAGCCGTGACTGGAAGGTCGACGGCATCGTCGATCAGGTCGCCGGGGCCGCGCAACATGGTTATGGCCGCGCCCGCTCGGTCGTGAACGACGCGATCGACACCGCGCCGGACCTTGCCGAGGATGCGCGCGAGCGGCTGACGGCGGCGGGCGAAAAGGTCGTCGATGCGGCCCGCAAGGGCGGCACGGCCGCCGTGCGCACCGTGGAGGATACGCCGCTGCTGTGGGCCGCCGCCGCCGCGCTGGTCGGATACGGCCTCGCCTGGCTGGTCCACGGGCGTCGCGACTGATCCGTCATGGCCGAGGCATTGTTCAAATCCCTGCGCGAGACCGCCGATCTGCGCCATCTGCGCCAGATCATCGCCGGTCTGGACGAGGGCGTGATCCTGATCGATCCCGACCAGAGCTTGCTCTGGGCGAACGATGCCGCGCTCGCCATGCACGGCGTCGGCGACATCGCCGATCTGGGCGCGACCGTGGACGAATACCGGGCGCGCTTCCAGTTGCGCTACCGCAACAACCACCGGGTCGAGGCGGACGAATACCCGATCGAACGCGTCGTCGCGGGGGACTCGTTCTCCGAGGTGGTGGTCGAGGTGACCGTCGCGGGCGAGGATGCGCCACGCTGGGTCCATCAGGTGCGCAGCCTCGTCCTCAACGATGCCGACAACGGCGAGCCGGCGTGCCTCGTCCTGATCATTCAGGACGTGTCCGCCCGGTTCGAGGCGGAGGACCGGTTCGAACAGTCGTTCAACGCCAATCCCGCGCCTGCGGTGATCTGCCGGTTGAGCGACCTCCGGTTCGTGAAGGTCAACCAGGGTTTCCTCGACATGACCGAGCGGCAGCGCGATCAGGTGCTGTGCAAGACCGTCTACGACATCGACGTGCTGCGCGATGCGGACCGCCGCGATCTGGCCAAGGCACGCCTGGCCGAGGGCAGGACGATCCCGCAGATGGAGGCGGAACTGGAATTGCCCGGTGGCGGTACCCGGCTGGTGATCGTCGCGGGTCAGCCGATCGACATGGACGATCAGCCCTGCATGCTGTTCACCTTCGCTGATCTGGAACCCCGCCGGAAGGCCGAGGGCGCGCTGCGCCATAGCGAGGAGCGCTTCACCCGCACGTTCCAGCTGGCGCCGGTGCCGATGGCGATCGGCGCGAGGGACGGGCACCTGCTGTGCGAGGTCAATGCCAGCTTCACCCAGATGACCGGCTACAGCGCGACCGAGATCATCGGCCGGCCACTGGGCGAGGTGGAGCTGTGGGAGAGCGACGCGATGCGTCGCCAGATCGAGGCGGCGATCGATGGCGGCCACGATCTGCGCGGCCGCGAAGCGCGCATCCACGGCAAGGACGGCGCCGCGATCGACTGCATCGTCTCGACCGAGGCGATCCGGCTGGGCGACGATGCCTGCGTGCTGTGGGCGTTTCAGGACATCACCCAGCGCAAGGCGACCGAGGTCGAACTGGTCGAGGCGATCGAGGCGGTGATGAAGGATACGAGCTGGTTCAGCCGCACCGTCATGGACAAGCTGGCCCGGCTGCGGGCGCCGCAGATGGCGCACGACGGCCCCGGGCTGGACGACCTGACCGCGCGCGAACGCGACGTGCTGGCGCTGATCTGCCGCGGTTGCGACGACAAGACGATCGCGCGGACGCTGGATGTCGCGGGCAATACCGTGCGCAACCACGTCGCGCGCATCTACGCCAAGATCGGCGTCAACCGCCGGATCGCCGCAGTGGCGTGGGCACGCGCGCGCGGCTTCGACGGCGAAGGCGTCGCGATCGAGAAGCCGGTTCAGGAGACGGTGGCATGACGGCGCGACGGACAGGCGACGATGTCGCGGCGAAGGCGGCGGCGACCCGCGCGACCAAAGGCTCGGTCCACGAGGCGATCGGCAAGCTGATCGGCGACGACGCCGCGCGCGATCGCGGCACGGCCGAACGCAAGGCTGGAGTCGAGGGGGCCGGAGTCCAGAAATCCCCATCGAACGGGTCCGGGGCGGATGACGCCCCGACGACCGGGAAATCCCCGCGGCGCTGACCGCGGCGACCATCAGATTTCAACAGGAGTGATTATGACGACCCACGTTACTACCGGCCTTGCGCCGGCCGATGCCGCTTACCCCGGCAAGACGGCGACCCGCATCTCATGGGGCGCGGTCTTCGCCGGCGTCGTCATCGCCGTCGCGGTCCAGCTGGTGCTGGGCATCCTGGGGGCCGGCATCGGCCTGACCATGGTCGATCCGGTCGAGGGCACGACGCCCGGCGCCACCGGGTTCGGCATCGGCGCCGGCATCTACTGGCTCATCACCACGGTGGTGGCGCTGGGGGCGGGCGGCTATGCCGCCGCGCGCGTCGCCGGGGTGCATGAGCGGTTCGACGCGCTCGTCCACGGTCTGGTCGTGTGGGGCGTCACGCTGATCCTGACGTTGTACCTGCTGACCTCGGCGGTCGGCGGCATCATCGGCGGCGCGTTCCGCACGGTGGGCGCGGTGGCCGGCGCGGCCGGCACCACGGTCGGCGCGGCGGCGCCCAAGGCGGCATCGCTCGCCGGGATCGACGAAACCGACGTGCGCAGCGAGGCCGCGGCCTATCTGTCGGATGCGCCGAACGATCCTGCGCAGATGACGCCGGAACAGGCGCAGAAGGAAATCGCCACCGAACTGCCCGCGCTCGCCCGTGGCGGCACCGATGGCCAGCAGGCCGAGGCCCGCATCGTCGACATCGTCGCCGCCCAGCGCAAGATCAGCCGTCCCGAGGCACAGGGCCAGGTGACGCGCGCCAAGCAGCGTTTCGTCCAGACCAAGAACGAGACGGTCGCGACCGCGAAGTCCGCCACCGACAAGGCGGCCGGTGCCGCCGCCGGTACCTCGTTCGTCCTGGTGCTGGCCCTGCTGATCGGGGCGGGTGCGGCC
>Ga0265798_10003211_pt1 | contig 23407 bp, 23 predicted proteins | sample P3T30metagenome_FD_192430 | JGI IMG/M metagenome (GOLD analysis project Ga0265798, IMG submission 192430) | Plant litter microbial communities from East Loma Ridge, Irvine, California - P3 T30 | ecosystem: Environmental > Terrestrial > Plant litter > Unclassified | place: USA: California... | reverse complement strand
CCTTTCTACATATTCTATTCTATCTGCAAATGCGGGCTCAATATTAATCAGCGCGGTAATAATGATTTTAATCAGCTTATCATCAGAAGAAGATAATTTAATTAAGGCAATATTTCCAGTGGCCAACACGCACAAAACATCGTGGAAACCAACCATAGGAATGTTTCCCGCAAGGATAAGGCCTACTTTTTTAGGCGATGAAGTGAAATTGGCTGTTTTAAACCATTGCGCTAAATCTTCATCGTTAAGCATCTCAGAGAATGATAAAATCGATCGTTCAATATTTTCGATCGTAAACCATGCATTGTTGTTTTGAACGTGGTAAATTTGATCTCCTAAAACATCAGTAGGATGAGCAAGCCTTTTGCCAAGTGTTTTAAATGCAATTATTGCTTTTTCCTGAGTTAACGCTGACATATTTAGAATTATTATTAATTGATTAAATCTTATATTTGCAAGCGCAAAGGTAACTTAAGCAAAAGAATTAGAAGAAGACATGGCAATTAAAATAACAGATGAGTGTATAAATTGTGGGGCTTGTGAACCGGAATGCCCTAATAACGCAATTTACGATGCCGGTACTGCCTGGCGTTTTTCTGACGGTACAAACCTGGAAGGCATCATTGATTTTGGTAATCAACAAATTGAAGCTGACGCGACTCAGGAAGCAGTTTCTGATGAGGTATATTACATTGTATCAGATAAATGTACTGAATGTAAGGGGTTTCATGATGAGCCTCAGTGTGCTGCTGTTTGCCCGGTAGATTGTTGTGTAGATGACGAAGATATCCGTGAAACAGAAGAAGAATTATTGGCAAAAAAAGCCTGGCTGCACCAGGAAAATTAAAATTGTAGATTTATTATTTATATAATCAGAATGAAAGTCCCGACCGTATCGGGACTTTTTTTATTTAGACTAATCAATAGCCTCGTAAATAAGTTTTTTAAACTGGTCACTAATCTGACTATGGGAAAACGGCCACTGCTGAACGTAAATTTGGGCAATTAATTTCTGATTAGGATCTACCCAGTACGTTGAGCCGAAAAATCCTCCCCAGCCATAAGCACCTTCCGTTTGTCCGAGTTTTTTACTTCCCTTATCTGAGATCACTTCGAAGCCCAGGCCAAAATAATTATCCCCGAAAGGGAGGTTACCGATTTGGTTTTTTGTCATCAGGGTTACACTTTTTTGAGAGAGGACTCTCTTACCATTAAATACGCCGCCATTTAAGAGCATTTGTAAAAAGATTCCGTAATCTTTCGAAGTTGATACTAATCCGGCTCCGCCAGCAAAATAACCATTACCATTAATTGGATAATTTACCGTTGCGCCGGGGAATGAGCCATCTATCCAGGGTTTAACTTCTTTTGTTTTTGGATCTTCGGTATAAACGGATGAGAGCCTGTGTTGCTTTTCCTTTGGTAAGGCGAAATAAGTATCGCTCATTCCCAATGGCATAAAAATTCGTTCCCTGAAAAACTGATCCAGATTTCTGCCCGATGTGACTTCAACTAATCTGCCTAGCACATCCATGGCTAAACTATACTGCCATTTTTGGCCAGGCTGAAAAGCAAGGGGTAGCTTACCCAGCTTATCTATTTCTGTTTTTAACAACTTTTTATGAGTGACAAAACCAGCCTCAATACCTGCTTTGGCATAAATGGCATTCATTTCAGCAGAACCAATTTGCGCATAGCCCAATCCGGAGGTGTGCGTGAGTAAATCATGAATAGTGATTTCCCTGCTGGCAGGTTTAGTAGTATAAGTTCCGTCTTTTGGGTTAAATTTATCTAAGACCTTCGGATTTTTAAATGCGGGGATGTATTTTGAAATGGGATCTTCCAATTTAATTTTTCCTTCATCGTAAAGCATCATTACCGCAACACTTGTTATCGCTTTCGTTTGCGAGGCGATCCGTAAAATATCGTCTGTTTTAAACGGCCTGCCAACCTGATAGCCGAAGGCTTTATTGTAAACGGTTTTTCCATCAATGGAAATATTTGCTGTTATTCCCTTTATCCAGCCGCTGTCGAGATATTTTTTGAAGAGTAAATCTATTTTGCTAAACCGCTTCTCTACAATAGAAACCTGATCGCTGGTCGTTTGTGCCTCTGAAGGATTGAACGTCAACAAAATGAACAATAACGGCAGGAAAAATAGTCGTTTCATCTGCTTCTTATTCCGCTATATCCCATTTATTAGGAATGATTAACACCGGGCATGCAGATTTTCTGGCAACGTGCTCTGCCACGCTTCCCATTAAAAAGTGGTATAAGCCCGTTCTGCCGTAAGTGCCAATTACAATCAGGTCAGAACCCCATTCGTCGGATTGCTGAATAATGCCATGCGCAGCAGTATCTACAACACTAAGATAGGTTGTTGGAATTCCGTGGCCGTATTTATTTTCAATTTCTTTTAATAAAATATGGCTGTTTTCTTCACTGTTATCGTACGTTTCCAAAAATACAGGTGCCAGCGTTAAATCGGGATTTACATTCGCCGGAACGGGTTCGATGATATTCACAAGGGCCACCTCTGCCTGAAATTTTCCAGCCATATCGTAACCAGTTTTCGCTGCTTTCTCTGAACAGGTGCTATTATCAACGGCAATTAATATTTTCTTAAAATTCATAAGGGGTTGGATTAGGTGATCATCATAAAAATAACAATTTTGAGCACAAAATGTTATGCAATAGATGTAATTTATTAGTTTTACTTCATCATTTAACGAGCATAAGCAGATGGAAAATCAATATGGGATTTGCAGGGTTGCCGTGGCACCTTTAAGAGCAGAGCCATCAGATCGGGCGGAAATAGTGTCGCAGCTTTTATTTGGCGACCAGGTGGAGATTATCCAGAAAGATGAGCGTTGGTGGCTTATTCAAAATGGTTATGATGGTTATCAGGGTTGGATGGATTTTAGACAGTTAGCAGCCATCAGCCAGGAGCAGTTTGTAGATTTGCAGGATTGTAGGTTATTGGCTCCGTTAAGTTTTAATAATGAGCTTATCGCGACCGATGGAAGTATCTACCATTTGAGTCCGGGCAGTAATTTACCCTACTTATCCGACGGGTACTGCTATGCAGGTAAAGAAAAGTTTAAATTAAATTTTGAACCTCACGACAGTTCCAAAAGCGATTTCGCAGGACAGGTGGAGGCGACGGCTAAATTCTTTCAGAATGTGCCTTATCTGTGGGGCGGAAGACATTTATTCGGAATGGATTGCTCTGGTTTTACACAAACTGTATTCAAAATGCTGAACATTAAACTCAACAGGGATGCTTCGCAACAAGCAGAACAGGGAGAACTGGTCGGCTTTCTGGCAGAATGTAAACCTGGCGATGTGGCATTCTTTGATAATGAAGAAGGAAAAATTACGCATGTTGGAATGATGTTAAGTCCTAATGAAATTATTCATTCTTCTGCCAAGGTAAAAATTGATCCGATAGATGACCAGGGGATTTTTAATCGCGAATTAGGCGTTTATAGTCATAAACTGAGGATTATTAAACGTTTTGTGGAATAGCCTTTTTCGCACCTCAAACTTTAAATAATTCCCTTTAAAATTGGTTATATTTGTTAGTGTTAAAATTTAGCTTATGGATAAAAAAGTAAGAAAAATGGCAATGGTTGTCAATAGAGTTAAAATGGAAGATGAAGATGAACTTGATGTTCTCTTTTGGTTGAATCAACCTGTTTTAGCACGTTTGGAAACTGTAGTTTCATTGCGTAAAAATTACTTTACTTGGCTTAATGGCTCTTTCCCAGACAAAATAGTTAAGGCTGTAAATAGAAGGAAACTATAATGTTTGAGCAGGATTTTATTGAACTCTTAAATGCATATAGTGTTGAATATATGGTGATTGGAGCTCATGCATTAGCATTCCATGGTCGTCCTCGTCATACAGGAGACTTAGATATCTGGATTAATCCATCTATAGAAAATGCTGAAAGGATGCTTAAAGTTATTGATGAATTTGGTTTTGCTTCCCTAGGATTAAAAAAAGAAGATTTTCAAAATGACAATTATGTTACCCAGTTAGGCTATCCACCACTTAGAATTGAAATTTAAAATGCAATCTCCGGGGTAGAATTTGGAGAAGCATTTAGTAATAGAATAAATACAGAGGTTGATGGCTTACAAATTAATTTTATAAATATTGACGATTTTATAGCTAATAAAAAAGCTTCTGGAAGAAAAAAAGATTTAGGTGATATTGCTGCTTTGAAAAGAAAAAAGTCTTAATTTTCCATCTCCCAAACCATTACTTTTCTGTCGTCTCCTGTCGAAATTAGAAATCTTCCATCATTGCTCCAGATAATTTTATTAATGGAATGTGTATGACCAACACCGGCTTTTTCCAGACTCAAAATTTTATAGAGTTTAAAGTTCTCCGCATCCCAAAGTTTAATGCTCTTATCCTGACTACTTGTTGCGAAATAGGGTAGGGTAGGATGGAAAACAATATTATAAACCGTAAACAGGTGTGCCGGAATGTTTTCACTTAGGCTATAATCCGGCAAGCTCCAAATTTTCAGTTGCGCATCTCTGCTACCGGAAATCAAATATTTACCATTTGGATGATAAGCCAGAGAAGTTACTGGTAAAGAATGACTTTCCAGGTTCTGTTTTAAACTGTAATCAGCAAGATTGTAGATTTTGATTAAATGATCCTTACATCCGAAAGCAATTTCAGTTTCATCAGGAGAAACAGCAATTGCCCTCACCGTATCGTAAGCGGCCTGAAAGCGGTAAATTTCTGAAAAATCGGTAAGCGACCAAACGGCTACCGATCCGTCTTCGCCGGTAGTAAGCAATTCATTTTTACTTTTAACCGTTTGAATATTGAAGATGGGTTTAGTGTGTGCATTGATTCTGAGTACTACTTTTTCTTGCAGGAGATCAAAAACACTGAATGCGCCACTGCGTTCACCAACAAAAAGCTGGTTGTTGTAATAGTGCAAATAATAGACAGAACTTTGAACAGGCAATTTCACCTTTACAAAAGCCATTGTTTCCAGCGACCATTCTACAACGCCTTTATCATTTCCAGCGCTAAAAAAGGTGTCATTTTTATCTGAAGTAGCTAAAGCATAAACCGGGTTTTGGTGGCCGGAAAGGGTTTTTATGTGTTTAAGCATAAGTGTTGAAGGTTGCGGGTTAAAAGTTACGGGACAGGGTCATACCAGAAGACAGGTAACACATATTTCTAAATTATGAAAGAAAATTTTTATGCGAGAAGACATTTAACTTATAACACGTAACCCGCAATTTACTGATGTCTTTTCTCCAGATTCTTTGCAATATCCTGAATAGACAATCCCTTTTCTTTCAATAAAAATAATAAGTGAAATACTAAATCGGATGCTTCTCCAATCAATTCCTCTTCGGTTTCTGCAAGTGCTGCAATAACAGTTTCTACGCCTTCCTCACCAACTTTTTGAGCAATCTTGTTTAATCCTTTGCTGCGCATCTTATTGATGTACGAACCCTCAACAGGATTCTCATAGCGATCATTAATGATGTTTTCGAGCTCAAAAATAAAGTTCTGATTAAAATCTGTTTTAAAACAGCTGCGGCTCCCTGTGTGGCAAGTTGGGTCAACAGCGTTCGCCTTGATTAAGATGGTATCATTATCACAATCCAGATAGAGTTCCTTTACGTAAAGGAAATTATTACTGGTTTCTCCTTTTGTCCAAAGGCGGTTTTTGGTGCGTGAAAAGAAGGTTACCTTGCCTTCAGCCTGTGTTTTTTCCAATGCTTCAGCATTCATGTAACCCAGCATTAAAACTTCGAGCGTTTTATGGTCCTGTATAATTACAGGAATTAAACCACCTGTTTTATCCCAATCAAGGGATGATGTATCAATATTCATTTTATATTTTTATTTCGCAAAGTCGGCTCATGACTAAAAAACTACCAACTCCAAACTTATTTATATCCTTACCGGAATATGATTCCTTTTTAACTCTTGTTTTAAATCCGGGATCAGAATTTCACCGTAGTGAAAAACGGAAGCAGCAAGCGCCGCATCAACATTGGCTTTTTGAAAAACCTCTGTAAAATGTTCCATGCTTCCGGCCCCACCAGAAGCAATAATCGGAATATTGATCATCTGATTTATCCGACCTAACAAACTGCAATCAAATCCAGCTTTTGTACCATCATGATCCATTGAGGTTAGGAGGATTTCTCCAGCGCCTAAGTCCTCTGCCTGTTTAATCCAGTCTTCGGTTTCCAGTTCGGTGATCAATCTTCCGCCGTTCAGGTGAACCATATTTTTGCCATTAACAAATTTGGTGTCCACGGCTAAGACTACGAACTGAACGCCAAAAGCTTTTGCAAGGTCTTCAATAAGTTTCGGGTTTCTCACGGCGGCAGAATTGATACTGATTTTGTCTGCGCCAGCATTCAGCAATGCTTCCGCATCTGCAAGTTCCGTAATTCCACCACCAATGGTGAAGGGAATATTCAGTTGACGGGCAACGGACTTTACCATCTCGATCATCGTTTTACGGCGTTCATGAGTGGCGGTGATATCCAGAAATACCAGTTCATCGGCACCTTGTTGTGCATATTGCGCAGCCAGTTCCACCGGATCTCCGGCATCACGTAAATCGACAAAGTTTACACCTTTTACCGTGCGACCGTCTTTTACGTCTAAACAAGGGATAATTCTTTTTGAAAGCATGTTTTGTGTTCGGTTTCGTCATTGCGAGGCACGAAGCAATCCTACAACGATAGCTATAGCATTAAGATTGCTTCGTACCTAGCAATGACGATTTGTCTAAATGATTCCCTTAAATTGAGGTCAAAGCCTTCAAATTCCAGTCTTTAATTTCTTCAATAGTAATTCTGTCCTCGTAAATTGCTTTTCCAACCACCACACTTCTAATCGGGTATTTTGCCAGATCATGAATGTCTTCCATAGAGCTCACGCCACCCGAGGCTATCAGCTTAATCATTGGAGAATGCTCAAGCAGTTTTTTGTATAACTCAACCGCTGCACCGCCTAGTTTGCCATCTTTACTAATGTCGGTACATAAGAAGCGGAAAAAGCCTAATGAAAGGCACTTATCTACATAATCCATTAATTTGATTGGTGAACTTTCCATCCAGCCCGAATATTTGATTACTTCATCCAATACATCTATGGCAATTACAATGCGGTTGGCATAATCATGTTTTTTGGCAAAAGCTTCACTTAATTGCTGTAAAAATTCAGGGTTGGTGATGGCTTGCGTACCCACAATTACGCGGTGAATTCCTGCATCAAGCAAATTGGTTACTTGCTCAATCGTACGGATGCCTCCACCATATTGCACTTTCATCTCCGTTTTTTTGATGATTTCGAAAAGAGATTTCTGATTACTGAAATCGCCTTTGGCACCATTCAAATCAATGATGTGAATAAAGTCTGTTCCGTTAGAACGGTATTTTTCAATCATTTCGGCGATAGAAACATCGTACTCAGTTTTCTGGTTGTAATCACCTTCACGAAGGCGAACCACTTTACCATCCAAAATATCAATAGCAGGAATAATGTACATTTTATAAGCTTAGGTTTGAAAAATTCTTTAATATCTGTTCGCCAGCTTTACCAGATTTCTCCGGATGAAACTGAACGCCATAAAAATTATCTTTTTGCACCGCCGCTGAGAACTTCAATCCGTATCCAGCCGACGCAATGTCAAAAGTAGGGTTATATTCAATAAAGTACGAATGCACGAAGTAAAATTGTGTATTATCTTCAACACCCTCAAATAAAGGATTGTTTTGCGGACTTATCGCATTCCATCCCATATGTGGGATTTTGATATTCAGTGACTTATCAAATTTTTTGGTCTTCACCGGAACGACCGATAATAGTTCTGCATCTCCCTCTTCAGAATGCTCCGTAATTAACTGCATTCCCACACAGATGCCTAAGACTGGTTTCGTTAGTACTTTTATGGCCGCAACTAATCCAGTATTTTTGAGTTTTTCCATTGCTGCACCCGCATGACCAACCCCTGGGATGATGATGTGGCTATATTTTTCCAGATCAGCTTCAGTGTTTACCATGCCGTAGGTGACATTTAATCGATCTAATGCCGCAGTAAGAGAGAAAATATTGCCAGCGCCGTAGTTTATAATTCCAATCATTAGTATCAAGTGTTTAGTATTAAGTATCAGGTATCAAGATGAGAGGGTCTTAGTATTGAATATCAAGACGAGGTGCTCTTTTTAAGATTAAAGAACAAAAAATGACGACAGTTAGTCATTGATCTTTGCTCATTTATCCTTGTTCATTTACAAAAGCCCCTTAGTACTCGGCAATACCATTTTCTCTGCATCGCGTTTGATGGCCATTTTAATGGCTTTGGCAAACGCTTTAAATATTGCCTCGATTTTATGATGTTCGTTATCGCCTTCTGCTTTCACATTCAAATTGCATTTAGCAGCATCGCTGAAAGACTTAAAGAAGTGATAAAACATTTCTGTAGGCACGTCGCCCACTTTTTCGCGTTTAAACTCAGCGTCCCAAACAATCCAGTTTCTACCTCCAAAATCAATGGCTACCTGCGCTAAACAATCATCCATTGGCAGGCAAAAGCCATAACGTTCAATGCCAAGTTTGTTGCCTAATCCTTTGGCAAAAGCCTCGCCAAGCGCAATTCCGGTATCTTCAATGGTATGGTGTTCATCAATATGTAAATCGCCTTTGGCGATTACTTCCAGATCCACGCTACCATGTCTGGCTATTTGATCTAACATGTGATCAAAAAAGTTTAATCCCGTTTCAATTTTAGCTTTTCCGGTGCCATCCAAATCTAACTTAATGGTAATATCAGTTTCGTTGGTTTTACGAACGTGGTTAATTTTTCTGCTTCCGGCTTTAAGCAAGTTATAAATATCTTCCCACTTCTGCGTTTCCAGTATGATAATGTCTAGCAAGGTTTCATGCTTATCCAACGCTTCGGTAGATCCAAGTGCATCGTTCTGGCGAAGAAAGATGGCTTTTGCCCCCAGATTTTTTGCAAGCACTACATCATTTAACCGATCGCCAATAACATATGAATTTTGTAGATCGTAGTCTCCGGTTAGATATTTGGTAAGTAGACCGGTACCTGGTTTTCGGGTAGGGGCGTTATCTTTTGCGAAAGTTCTGTCGATGATAATTTCGCTAAACTTTACACCTTCGCCAGCAAAAGTATCTAACATGAAATTATGAATCGGCCAGAAATTCTCTTCAGGATTTGAGGGAGTTCCCAGGCCATCCTGATTGGTTACCATTACCAATTCATAATCCATTTCGCTGGCAATTTTGGGAAGGTAATAAAGAGATCGTGGATAGAATTTTAGTTTGGCAAAACTGTCTACCTGTTCGTCGTCTGGTTCTATGTTTAACGTTCCATCACGATCGATAAATAATACTTTTTTCATTATAGATTTTTTAGCACGTTTAACAATTTATCATTCTCTTCTTTTGTACCTACTGTAATGCGTAAACAACCTTCGCATAAGGTCACTTTCGAACGGTCGCGAACGATGATTCCCTGATCAACTAAAGTGTCGTAAATTTTGCCCGCTTCAGTAACTTCCGCTAAGATAAAATTAGCGTCAGATGGATAAACCTTGGTGACAATTTTTAGTGTATATAGATCAGTAGAAAGTCGCTCTCTTTCGGCGACAGATTCCTTGATCCAGTTGTTCACCTGGCTGATGTTTTTGATTGCCTCAAAAGCCAAATCCTGTGTTGCCTGATTGATGTTATAAGGTGGCTTAATTTTGTTCAAAACATCGATTACTTTTGTGGATGAAAATGCCATTCCCAAACGCAAAGCTGCGAGTCCCCAGGCCTTCGAAAAAGTTTGCAAAACAACCAGGTTTCCATACTCGGTTAACTCCTGAATAAAGGTCTTTTGTTTTGCGTAATTAATGTAAGCTTCATCGATTACAACGATACCTTTAAAGTTGGCTAAAATGGTTTCGATATCGGTTCGGTTTATTGAATTTCCTGTCGGATTATTCGGCGAACAAATGAAAATTATTTTGGTGTTTTTGTCAATCGTTTCCGCAATCGTTTCCAAGTCCAGTTGGAAGTTTGGCAACAGATTTACTTTGCGAATTTCTACATCATTGATGTTAGCAGAAACTTCATACATTCCATAGGTTGGAGGCAAAATAATGACGTTGTCTTTTCCGGGATTACAGAAGGCCCGGTACAATAAATCTATCGCCTCATCACTTCCATTCCCGAGGAATGTATTCTCGATAGGCACACCTTTAATTTTACTGATGGCATCTTTCAGATCCAGCTGTAAAGGATCCGGATAGCGGTTGTAATTTGCGGGTAGGGGAGAGCCATAGCTGTTCTCATTGGCATCCAGGAATACTGATGCCTGACCTTTAAACTCATCTCTGGCGGTAGAATATGGTTTAAGGTTCCTTATATTTTCTCTTACTAATTCGTTTATGTCCATGTTAGTGGTTTCCTTAGGTTTGATTACACTGATTATGTGATTACACAGATTTTTATTTTATGCTTTTTTGTCTTCAGACTTCAGACTTCCGGCTCCAGACTCAAAACTCAATCTAATACTCACTGCATTCTTATGCGCTTCCAGTCCTTCTGCTGCTGCCAGCGTTTCTACTGTAGGTCCTATGTTAGCCAAACCCGTTGACGAGAGGTGCTGAAACGTAATTTTCTTAATAAACGCATCTAACGATACGCCGGAATAGGCCTTTGCAAAACCACTGGTAGGCAGCGTATGGTTGGTTCCGGAGGCATAATCGCCTGCACTTTCTGGAGTAAGGTTTCCTAAGAATACTGATCCTGCGTTGATTATCAAGGGGATAAGCTCCTCATATTCTTCTGTAGCCAGTATAAGGTGTTCAGGGGCGTATTCATTAGAATAATCCATTGCCTGACTCAGATTATCCACCAAAACAGCGTAAGAATTCTCGATCGCTTTCGCAGCAATGTCTCTTCTAGGCAAGATACTTAATTGATTATCAATTTCTTTTAAAGTTTGAGCTATGATATCGTTGGAGGTAGAAACCAAAATGGCCTGACTATCAATACCATGCTCAGCCTGTGCAAGAAGATCTGCGGCAACAAATGACGGATTGGCAGTCTCATCAGCGATTAATAAAACCTCTGAAGGACCTGCCGGCATGTCAATGGCAACTTTATTTTGCACCATTGTTTTTGCCATCGTTACATATCGGTTACCCGGTCCAAAGATTTTATAAACCTGAGGGATGGTCTCCGTTCCAAAGGCCATGGCGGCAACGGCCTGAGCACCTCCTGCCAGGTAAATTTTATCTATGCCTAAAAGAATAGCACAGTAAGCCAGATAGCAATTTGTTTTACCATCTGCTTGCGGAGGAGAGCATACTACAATCTCTTTACAGCCTGAAATAATAGCTGGAGTGGCAAGCATTAGAAAGGTGCTTGGCAACACTGCGGTTCCGCCAGGGATATATAAACCAACCTTTTCGATTGCCCTGGATTCTCTCCAACAAACAACACCCGGCATCGTTTCTATTTTGTCTTCAATCTTAGCTTGCGACTGGTGAAATTTCAGAATATTTTGGTGAGCGGTATCGATTGCTTTTTTCGCATCAGTAGGGATAGTTGATGCAATAGCTTTCAATTCTTCCGCATCTAAAAACAGCTTATTTAAATCGACTTTATCGAAAGCCTTTGCAAAATTTAAGAGTGCCTTATCGCCTTCGTTTTTTACCGTTTCGATGATACTCGAAACGCGTTCTTCAATCAATTTATCGTCTTCAATTTGTCGCGAACAAAGCGATTTAATATTTTGATTAGATAAATCCTGGTAGTTATAGATTTTCAATGCTTTATAATTTTAAATTAACTATTAGTTAATATGAATTTATGTAATTTTGATCTATTTTCAGGTGATAATCTTTTCAATTGGCATCACTAAAATACCTTCGGCACCTGCAGCTTTCAGGCTGTTGATTTTATCCCAGAAATCTTCTTCTGCAATTACAGAATGAACCGCAACCCAGTCCGGTTCGAACAATGGAACTACGGTTGGACTTTTCACGCCTGGCAACAAATCAACAACTTTTTGAAGGTTATCTTTTGATACATTTAGCACGACATATTTATTTGATTTTGCACTCAGTACTGAGCGGATTCTTTGCAGCAATTCTGCTACCTCGGGATTGTCAGCGATTGATTTATTACCAATTAAAATTGCTTCAGACTGCATTACATCTGCGAAGGGTTTTAGCCCGTTGCTTTTCAATGTTCCGCCTGTAGAAACGATGTCGAAAATTGCATCGCTTAAGCCTAATCCCGGACCGATTTCTACCGAACCGGAGATGGTTCTTACATCTGATTTTATTCCTTTGTCTGCTAAGAATTTTTCAAGAATAACCGGATAAGAAGTTGCAATTGCCTTGCCATTTAGTTCTTCCAGATTTTGAATATCGCTCGTGGCCTGAACAGCGATTTTAAGTGTACATTTTCCAAAGCCCAGTTTCTGCAGGTAGCTTACTTCTGCTTTGGTTTCTACGATTACATTTTCGCCTACTATACCCAAATCGGCAATGCCATCTTGTACGTATTCGGGAATGTCATCATCGCGGAGGAAAAGGATCTCTAATGGAAAGTTGGTAACGGTTGAAATGAGTGAACTTTTGTAGTTTTCGAAAGAAAGACCACAGTTTTTTAATATTTCAACGGATTTTTCGTTTAACCTACCCGATTTCTGGATAGCAATTTTAAGTGTTTTCAAAGTATTGAATATAGAGTGAACAGGAAAGTAATCTACGGAAAAAAAGTTTTGAAGTACAAAACAAACATATCATATCGCCTAACGGCGATGGTGTAAATGTAAGTGATGGTTCAAAGTTAAGTTCATAAATATATTTCTGCCAATATCAATGCTTTAGCTGACTTGCGCTGGCAAATATAGTGTTTGAAACCGTAAATCAAAAAATAATGGCACTTAATTTGCCATTTATATTCTGTTAGATAATTAAATCTATTTTTGCCTAAAATGCCGTGTTAAAAAACTTTCGCTTTCTTATTATTCCTTTTATTATATCTATTTCAGCTTGTAACTGGTTCAAATCACCACCTGAAATTGGAAAAGTACTCTCAGAGCACTTTAAGAACAAGATTTACAAAGATTTCGATACGGTTGCCTACGACAGTATTTTTGTTAAAACGTTAGATAGCCTTTCAAAAGATTTCATCAATCCTAAAACCGTTAGAGCCTTTTATGAAGAAAACCGTCGCCAACCCAGGTTGGTTACTAAATTCTACACAAACGGGGAATTAGATTCACTTACTGCCTATCTGGAGAATAGTAAAGTGCACGGTTTTAATCCGGAAATATTTAAAGTAGCGCAGATTCAATCGTTGTTAAAGGAGCTTTCTGATAATCAATTTAAGAAAGTGGAAGAGACATATCCTGTAATTGCGAAGCTTGAAGCCCTTTCCGCTAATGCGTATTTAAACTATAATAACTTCCTTAAATATGGTGTTGTTAACCCTCGAAACATCTTTTCCAGGTATTATATAAAGGTTAAAAGGCCTGATAGCGCGGGGATGATCTGGTTACTGACTTCAGAAAGTATCCTGGACACGCTGAAAGCGGTTCAACCCACATCTCCACAATACAAAGGCCTGCAACAAGCTTATTTAAAGGCCAGAACGGAAAGCGAAAAGCGGATTTTGCTACTCAACATGGAGCGTTTCCGTTGGAAAATGCCGGAAACAGGATCGAATTATGTTCAGGTGAATATCCCGGATTTTAAACTGACCTGGTTCAATAAAGCTGATACCGTAATCAGCATGAAAGTTTGTGTTGGAGGAAAGCGTGAAAACGGCTATGAAGATAAGCTCAAAGCATTTGCAAAATCAGGTAATCTGGATGATAAACCAAAGAATCATGAAACACCTTTATTGTTTAGTAAAATAAACTCTATTCAGGCCAATCCGGTATGGAATATTCCGGTAAGTATTGCACAAAGTGAGATCTATTGGATGGCTAGAAAAGACCCATATTATTTGTCGAATAGCAACATCAAAGTTTACTATAAAGATAAGCTGATCGGGGAGCCTGATACAATCAATTGGAGTCGCTATTCCAGAGATAAATTACCCTTCAAATTTAAGCAGGGATCGGGCAATGGAAACGCACTTGGAAAGTTCAAATTTATCTTTGATAATGGCTCCAGTATTTACCTTCATGATACCAATAATAAGAACGGTTTTAACTTAAGTAACCGGGCAATTAGTCATGGTTGTGTGCGCATAGAAAAGCCATTAGAATTTGCAGAAAAACTGGTGGGTGATAGTTATACTTACGATAAATTAAGAGCTGAAGTTGATCTCCTGCCGATAGATAGTACCCATGTAAAATGGTACAAAAAAAGGCAAGCAGCAAAGGCCGATACTACAAAAGCATTTCAGTTAAAACCAGCATGGTTCGGACCTAAAAAAGCGGTGCCTTTATTGATTACTTATTTTACGGCGTGGCCACAAAATGATCATATCGAATATCGCCCTGATGTTTACCAAATGGATGAGAAGCTTTGGGTGGCAATGAAAAAGTTTAGGTAGTAATATGCTTAACAAGCAAGCTGCCAGCAATTGGTTTAGCTGCATGAGTGATGTTTAAGTTGCCAATACCGTATTGCTTTAATTTAGCTTCATTAGCTTTCAATAAACTAAGCAATATCTAATTTGTATTTGGCTATAAGAAAACAAATTTCTTAGCTTTGTGTTCTTTTTACACAAATAAGAATGATCAATCAAAATATCAAAATCGCTGTTGATGCAATTGTTTTTGGCTACGAGAAGGGGACACTTTATGTACTTGCCGTACAGCAGCGGTTTGGTGAATTGGCCGATCGATGGGTTCTGCCTGGTGGTTTTATCAAAGATGATGAACCATTACTGGTTGCTGTAGAGCGTGAGCTGAAAGAAGAAGCAGGAATAATGGTCAATTATCTGGAACAATTGGGAACTTTTGGCGATGATATTTATCGCGATGATAGATTCAGGGTAATTTCAGTAGCCTATTTCGCATTGGTTAATCCCAAAAATTTTGTGTTAAAAGCCGATACTGATGCGAAAGACGCGAAGTGGTTTCCAGTTAAGCAGATTCCCCAGTTAGGTTACGATCATAATGAAATGGTTAAGCTGGCCCATCAGCGCTTAAAAAGTAAATTAACTTATCAACCCATTGGCTTCGACCTTCTGGATCCGGAATTTTTATTCTCAGATCTCGAAAATTTATATTGTTCCATCCTCGAAAGAGATATTGACAGAAGAAATTTTAGAAAAAAAATCCTCAGTTTTGGAATAGTTAAAGAAACTGACAAAGTAGTGAAAATAGGCGCTAGCGGTAGGCCAGGAAAGCTTTTTACCTTCGATAAGGCAAAATATAACCAGCTTTTGAAAGATAATTTTCAATTTGATATTAGGTTTGCGTAAAATAAACACAAATTATTTTTTGTATTCTAAAAATGATTTCTATATTTGTGTAAATAATACGCAAATATATGTTGAATTTAGATCCGAGTTTCACTCCGCTAGGCGAAAACAACTCCATAGCACACCAATCCTTTTTGTTCGCAGGTGGCGAACCGCACATTAAAATTTCTGATGATTTCAATCAGGACGAGCCTGTTACCATCACGCAAAGAATTAATTCGTTCAATGATTTAGGATTAATCTGTATCACTGTCGACGCACTGAAAAGAATGGGTATAAAGGAAATTCATCTTTATATTCCATATTTCCCGGCAGCCAGACAAGATCGGGTAATGATTCCAGGTGAGCCACTCTCGGTAAAAGTGTATGCAGATATCATTAATGCATTAGCATTGGCAAGCATTACTGTTTTCGATCCGCATAGTGAAGTTACACCAGCATTGCTTAACAACTGCATTACCATTTCCAATCATGGATTTATTAAGAAGGTGATTGATAAAATCGGAACTGACTTAAAACTCATTTCTCCTGATGGTGGGGCTTTAAAGAAAATTTATAAAGTATCTGAGTTTTTAGGTGGTGCCGAGGTGGTAGAATGTTCAAAAAGCAGGGATGTTAAAACAGGAAGACTTTCTGGATTTAAAGTATATGCGGAGGACCTTGGCGGTGCTGATTGTTTAATTGTAGATGATATTTGTGATGGTGGCGGAACGTTTAACGGTTTAGCCGAGGCGTTGAAGGCAAAGAATGCTGGTAAACTTTATCTGGCCATTAGTCATGGTATTTTTAGCAAAGGCTTTGACGACTTAAGCAAATACTTTGAGCAAATTTTTACAACAGATTCCATCAAAAGCGTAGCGCACGCTGGCGTAACACAAATCAAACTGCAAGATCTTTAAGCCAAAATCAGTAAACATTAAATCCTAATCACATGAAAAGCAAGGTTATTCACGGCGCACTATTTGGTTTAGCGGTTGGCGATGCGCTGGGTGTTCCTGTTGAGTTTAAATCAAGAGCGTATTTAAAACAACATCCGGTTAAAAAGATGGAAGGTTTCGGTACACATCACCAGCCGGAAGGTACCTGGAGTGATGATAGTTCACTTACTTTTTGTCTGGCAGAAAGCCTTTGCAATGGCTATGATCTGCAAGATGTCGCTCAAAAGTTTTTGAAATGGTATCATGCCGATTGCTGGACACCGTATGGTGAAGTATTTGATATTGGCATTGCAACCAGTAAAGCCATCAGTGAAATTGCCAAAGGAACCCATCCGGTTTTATGTGGCGGTAATCGCGAAGCAGATAATGGAAATGGTGCTTTAATGCGAATTTTACCAATGGTGTTTTATCTCCGCGCTGAAGCTGATTTTCAAACGATCTATGAGCGGGTTAAAGAAGTGTCTGCTATTACCCATGCACATTTTCGATCTGTATTTGCCTGCTTTATTTATGTAGTTTATGGTCTGGAATTATTAAAAGGCTGTGATAAAAAAGTGGCCTACCAAAATATGCAGGCAGCAGTTAAGCGGTTTATTGAAAAAAATGCTTTTGAACAACGAGAAATTCATTTATTTAAACGGGTTTTAGATGATGATATTTCAACCGTTTCTGAAGCTGAAATTTTTTCTTCTGGTTATGTGTTGCATAGCCTGGAAGCAAGCTTCTGGTGTATTCTTACCACTGAATCTTACGAGAATGCAGTGCTAAGGGCTGTCAACCTCGGCGAAGATACAGACACCACCGCCGCAATAACTGGCGGGTTAGCTGGTTTAATGTATGGCTTTGAAGCTATTCCAAAAGAATGGATAAATGTATTGGTAAAGCGGATAGAAATTGAAAATCTTTGCAACGAAATGGAAATGAAACTCATGAAGAAACAGAAATATACGATTTCTGACATAAAAGAAACTGATGAATTCTTTTTCTTTTGGGAGCATCAGGCGACAGATGGTGTGCTCACGAAATCTTGTTTAACTCAATGGTGGGATGGCCCTTTTGTAGTCGATCACATTGAATACAAAACCGCTGAACACTGGATGATGAGCAAAAAAGCAGAATTGTTTAATGATCAGATTACGTTAGCTAAAATTTTAGCGGCTACTTCGCCGGAAGAAGTTAAAAACCTCGGGAGGCAGGTAAGTAATTACGACGATGCAATCTGGTCTGAAAAAAGATATGAAGTTGTAAGAGAAGGCAATTTTCATAAGTTTAGCCAGCATAAAGTGTTAGGAGATTATTTGATCAGTACAGGGAAGAAGATTTTGGCAGAGGCGAGTCCGGTAGATTTGATTTGGGGAATTGGTCTTGCAGAAGAAGATTCCGACGTGAAAAATTCCGGTAAGTGGAAAGGACTGAATTTGTTAGGTTTTGCATTGATGGAAGTTCGGGACCAAATAAACTTACCTAATCAATCATTCTAAAACAGATAAGAACGTTTATTAAGCAGCTTAGCATTGCCGATATAAGAAAAAGGAAATATGAACAGAACATTGGTAATAGGAGATATTCATGGTGGTCTTAAAGCATTAATTCAATTGTTTGAACGTGCTGAAGTATCAGCAGATGATCAATTAATTTTTCTAGGTGACTATGTGGATGGATGGAGTGAATCTGCGCAGGTAATCGATTACCTCATTCAACTGGAGCAGATGCATTCCTGCATTTTTATCAAAGGAAATCATGATGCCTGGTGTATTGATTGGCTCTCAGCGGGGATTATCGATGAAGTTTGGTTTGCGCACGGCGGCAAGTCGACTATAGCAAGCTATCAAAAGCTACCAGATTCAGGAAAGCAGGCACATCTTGAGTTTTTTAGAAAAATGAAAGACTACCATGTTGATGAGCAAAATAATCTTTTCATTCATGCCGGATTCTCTTCTATGCATGGTCCGGAAAAAGAACGTTATTCTTCCAATTATTCCTGGGACAGAACGCTTTGGGAAATGGCATTGACGGTAGATGCCGAAATTGAAAAAGAATCGCCACGTTATCCAAAGCGATTGCTCCTTTATCGTGAAATATATATCGGACATACGCCAACCCTATATTACGGAGTTGACGTGCCTATGCAAGGCAGCAACGTTTGGAATATTGATACCGGTGCTGCTTTTACAGGAAAACTCAGTTGCCTCGATCTTCAGACGAAAAAATTCTGGCAAAGTGATGCATTGCCTGGTCTTTATCCAAATGAAAGCGGACGAAATAAAAATTAACCCATTAAACAGAAACCATAAATATAAAATATCATGAACCCATTATTATTAACAGACGGATACAAAGTAGATCACCGCAGGCAATACCCTGACAACACTACGCTGGTTTATTCAAACTGGACACCAAGAAAAAGCAGACTGGATCAGGTAAGCCACGTTGTTCTTTTTGGTTTACAGTATTTTATCAAGAAATATATCATCGAAGATTTTAATCAAAATTTCTTTAATCAGCCTAAAGAAGAAATTTTAAAAAAATATTCCAGAAGGATTAACAATTATCTCGGAGAAAACTTAGTTGGAACACAGCACATAGCCGATTTGCACGATCTGGGTTACATCCCGATGGTTTTTAAATCACTGCCAGAAGGTGCTGAGGTGCCACTTCGGGTACCAATGTTTACCATGTACAACACTTTACCAGAATTCTTTTGGCTTACCAATTATTTTGAAACCTTGTTATCGGCCGTGGTTTGGTTGCCTTGTAACTCTGCCACTATTGCCAAACAATATCGGGCAATTATGGATAAATATGCTGCGGAGACATCATCGGTGCCAGAATTTGTAGATTGGCAGGGGCACGATTTCTCGATGCGCGGAATGGGCGGAATCGAAGCTGCAGTAACTTCAGCCGCTGGTCACTTATTAAGCTTTACCGGAACGGATACCATTCCAGCGATAGATTTCTTAGAAGAATATTACAATGCGAATTCAGATCAGGAGTTAATTGGCGGGTCTGTGGCAGCAACAGAACACTCTGTAATGTGTATGGGCACCAACACAGGTGAGTTGGAAACCTTCAAAAGGTTAATTTTAGAAGTTTATCCTAAAGGCATTGTTTCTATCGTATCAGATACCTGGGATTTATGGAAAGTGCTCACCGTTTACCTGCCAGCCTTGAAAGATGATATTGTGGCAAGGGAAGGCAAGGTGGTGATCAGGCCAGATTCCGGAGATCCTGTAGATATCATCTGTGGCAATCCAAATGGTAAAGATGAAAATGAGAAAAAAGGCGTAATTGAACTGCTTTGGGATGTTTTTGGAGGAAAAACAAACGATAAAGGTTACAAAGAACTGGTTCCGCAAATTGGCGCTATTTACGGTGATAGCATTACAACTGAACGTGCCACTCAAATTTGTGAACGATTAAAGGCGAAAGGTTTTGCCTCTACCAATGTGGTTTTTGGCATCGGTTCGTTCACTTATCAATACAACACCCGCGATACCTTTGGCTTTGCCATGAAAGCCACTTATGGCGAAGTAGCTGGCGTTGGACGGGAGATTTTTAAAGATCCGATTACAGATGATGGTACTAAAAAATCTGCGAAAGGATTATTGCAGATTTTCAAAAATGCAGCAGGCGAATATGAGTTAAAAGATCAGTGTAGCTGGGAAGAAGAAGCTCAGGGCGAATTGAAAGAAGTTTTTAGAGACGGGAACTTATTGATCGATTATTCTCTCGCTGAAATTAGAGAAAGGCTAAAGAATAGTTAACTTCGCCAAGTTTTTAACCAACCAGCAAAAATGCTGGTTGGTTATGGAATGAAAGATACGTTAAAAAATGCAAGAGAATCCAACCTTTAATCATCAGGCTGATATTGTAAATAGTGCCGTGAGGTTTATTAGCTCCTGGTTTAAGCAATCCAAATCGATTACAGCCGAACTCAGCGACTTTTTTATCTTGCCAGGCGGTAAGGTGATCGGAAAGGACGTAATCATCGCCAGGTTAAAGGGAATCTTTGGACAAGCAGACGAATACGTGGGCGGGAGATACGACATTATTGATGTGCATTTCGAGTTATTAAGTGAGGGCAAAGGAATGGGCTTTGTGGAAGGTGTTGTTGGCTTTCGGGCGATGCTGAAAAAGCAGTCGAAAATAGTTAGCGGTCCTTTCAAATTGTATTTTGCGCTTCAAGATGGTCAGTGGAAAGTGGTAAATATCGAGTTTCCAGGGTTTGCTTACTAACATTGAATAGCTTGAGGTAAAATTGATAAAATAAATAAGGAATTCTACCCCCACTTCCATAATTTTTCTATCTTTGGTTTTTAATGAATTTCCTTTATCCGGGCTTTCTTTTCGCACTATTATCGGTTGCAATTCCGGTCATCATTCATTTATTCAATTTTCGAAAATTTAAAAAGGTTTATTTCTCCAACGTTCAGTTCTTAAAAGAAGTTGAACAGCAAAATTCGTCGAGGGAAAAACTGAAAAACTTATTAATTCTCCTCTCCAGAATACTGGCCATCATTTTTTTGGTGCTCGCCTTTGCGCAGCCTTACATTCCGGAGAAATCACAGAAAAACAGCCTGTTAAATAATACTGTAAGTATTTATATCGACAATTCTTACAGTATGGAAGCCGTGAATAAAGATGGTAGTCTGCTGGATGAAGCGAAACGAAATGCTAAGGAACTGGTTAAAGGTTTCGGGATTAATGACCGTTTTCAGCTATTAACTAATGATTTTGAAGGAAAACATCAGCGGTTGCTGAACGAAGAAGAATTCTTAAAGGCGCTTGATGATGTTAAAATCTCGGCTACGGCCCGTAATCTTCAGCAGATTTTAAACAGGCAAGGGAATATATTAAGCGGACCGGCCAATAAATACAGCTTTGTCATTTCAGACTTTCAGAAAAATATTACTTCAGCTAAAAAGCTTACAACAAACCCCGATATCCAATATTCCTTTTTGAAATTGAATGCCACTGCACTGGCTAATATTGCAGTAGATAGCGTTTGGATGTTGTCGCCGAATCATCAGCCGGGGGCAAACGAAAGACTGGTGGTTCAACTGAGAAATTATTCACAGGAAGCTGCAGAAAATATTCCTCTGAAATTAACGGTTAACAATCAGCAGAAAGGTTTAGGCGCGGTTTCCATTCCCGCAGAAAAAACTGTTCGCGATACGCTAAATTTTTCTGGTTTAACAGCGGGCTGGCAAAAGGGAATCGTCAGTATTAAAGATTTTCCGGTTACGTTTGATGATACATTGTCCTTCAGTTTTAAAGTTGATAAGCGTTTGCCAGTACTTAATATTAATGGGGCAACGGCAGGAAACTACATTAAGGCACTTTTTGGAGCGGATAAATATTATGTGCTTACCGAAAATTCAGAACAACATGTTAACTACAACGGGTTCTCAAACTACGGTTTAATTGTGCTTAACGGACTACAAAATCCATCTACAGGCTTAGCTCAGCAATTGAAAACCTACCTTAATGCAGGTGGTTCGGTAGTGCTGTTTCCAAATCTGGATGCAGATCTAAAAGTCTATAATTCGTTTTTAGCGGCATTATCATTGCCCGCTATTCAAGAACTCACTAAGGGTGAAACCAGCGTTGATCAGATTGATCTTCAGCATCCGATTTTTAAAACGGTTTTTGAAGAAATCCCAAAGAACATGGATCTGCCAGTGGTGAATCGCTACTTTTCCTTTGTGGAAAGTAATGCAGCCAATAAGGAAAATATTTTATCTCTCCCGGGCAGGAAGCTTTTCTTCGCTAAATATGGAGTTGGCAATGGATCGGTTTTCTTATCATCGTCAGGCTTAAACGCAGCTGATGGGAATTTTGCCCGTCACCCTATTTTTGTGCCTCTGATGTATCGCTTGGCATTAAGTGGTGGCACGGAAAGTTCATTATATCACTACCTGGGTAGCGAAAATGTCTTGTCGGGCAAAAAAATCACAGTAGGTAAAAATCAAACGCTAAAACTCAGGGCAAATAACTTTGAAAGCATTCCTGAAATCCGGCAGGCCGATGGTAAAACATTGATTTATATATCAGATCAGGTTAGGAATGCTGGTTTTTACAACCTCAGTTTAGCAGATTCTACACTTGCCATCTACGCTTTCAACAGCGATAGAACAGAATCTGATATGCATTATCTTAGTAAAAAGGACTTAAATAATCTTGCCGGAAAAAGTAATTTAAAAGTATTCGATACAGATCAAGATGCTGTAAAACTCACTGCCGGTACAGAGAAAATCGGACAAACGCTATGGAAACTTTGCTTAGTTTTGTCGCTGATTTTTATTGCCGCAGAAATTCTTCTCATCCGATTTTTTAACAACAATAAAAAAACAATATGAATCTCCTGGTTAAAAATGTAATCATTGCCGATCCCCAAAGCAGTTTCAACAAACAAGAATGTGATGTTAGGGTAGTTGATGGTCTAATTCAAAACATAGGTAAATTAACAGCCAATCATGATGAAACCGTTTTTGAAGCGGCAGGTGCTTTTCTTAGTCCTGGTTTTTTTGATTTGAACTGTGTGGCTGGTGATCCCGGCTTCGAAACTAAAGAAGATATTCAAACATTAACCAACGCTGCAAAAGCGGGTGGCTTTACTGGCTTAGCCTTATTGCCACAAGCTAATCCGGTAGTGCAATCAAAGTCTCAGGTAGAATATATCTTAAACAAGGCGAAGGGTAACCTGGTTGATGTTTTGCCGGTGGGTGCAATTAGCCAGAACCGCGAAGCCAAAGAACTGGCAGAATTGTTTGATATGCAACAGGCCGGTGCAGTTGCATTTTCTGATGGAGATAGGGCCTTACAGGATGATGGTTTTATGAGTCGGGCATTGCAATATGCGAAAGGTTTCGATGCCTTGTTAATGGTTTATCCTGAAAATAAATCCATTGCCGGGAAGTCTCAGATCAATGAAAGTAAGACCTCGGTGCTATTGGGCATGAAAGGTTTGCCGGCTTTAGCTGAGGAAATGCATATT
>Ga0265798_10003208_pt1 | contig 23418 bp, 26 predicted proteins | sample P3T30metagenome_FD_192430 | JGI IMG/M metagenome (GOLD analysis project Ga0265798, IMG submission 192430) | Plant litter microbial communities from East Loma Ridge, Irvine, California - P3 T30 | ecosystem: Environmental > Terrestrial > Plant litter > Unclassified | place: USA: California... | reverse complement strand
CGTCACTCGTGCAACATCATGCAGGACCTACGCAGATCGAGCGATACTTGCCATCGTTACAGTTCCATTCGTCCTCCTTGATGAACACGGATAGTCGTCAATTGTAACACATTCTATCATGGCCAAACCATTCCAAGACAAAGTCGTCCTAATCACCGGAGGCGCAAGCGGCATAGGGTACGCCATCTCCCACCTCCCTTCCCTCACCCACAGTCTCCCGAACTAACACCTCCCCCCAGCCGCGCCACCGCCCTCAAGCTCTCCTCCCTCGGCGCCTCCCTCTCAATCTGCGACATCAACGCCTCCGCCCTCGCCCCCCTCGCCTCTTCCTGCTCAACCCCAACCCACACGCAAGCCATCGACGTATCCTCTACGCCCCAAGTGCAATCCTTCGTCGCCGCCACGCTCGCCAAATTCCACCGCATCGACCACGTCTTCAACTGCGCGGGCGTAAACCCCACCAGCATACCACTCGCAGACACGCCCGACACGTACTGGGACAAACTCATCAACACGAACCTCAAAGGCGTGTTCGTCGTCACGCGCGAATGCACACCGCACATGGAGCCCGGATCATCCATTGTGAATGTATCTTCTATATCCGGGCTGCGTGGCGCCGCGTTACAATCTGTTTACTGCACGACTAAATTCGGACTCATTGGCATGTCCAAGTCCCTGGCGCTGGAGCTGGGGCCGAGGGGGATTAGAGTTAATTGTGTGGCGCCGGGGTATATTGATACGCCGAGTAATGCGGGGGTTGTGGAGGGGGGCCAGGCGGTGGAGAGGATGAGGATGGGGAATGCGTTGGGAAGGTTGGGGGGGCCAGAGGAAGTGGCGGATGTGGTTGTGTTTTTGATGGGGGTGGGGGCGGGGTATGTTAATGGGGCGGTGGTGGAGGTTGATGGGGCGGTGAGGATGTAGGTTGATGAGTTGGGGGAGTAGGGAGGTATGGGGGAGGCATGGATGTATAGAAGGCTAGATTGTGCGGTTGTACTGTTTGAAGTCGACGACGTAGAGGGATGATGTACTCATGGAAGTAAGGGAACCAAATGTCGAATGAAACGAACAGGTTCAGTTTCGAAAGTGAGAGTGAATAATGCTGTCACGTGCAACATGCAGCCTCGCGCTAACGTAGCGCGGCTCCAAAAGTTCCCATGCGACAAGACGGCCAACCTCACCAACTCTCCCACCACCACAACACCACCCGACATGGCCGAAGTACAATCACCTCCCGCGCAGACGGCGCTCGCGACGCCAGACACATCTCTCGAACCCGCCACGTCCACCGAGCTCGCGCCAATCGTGACGGAGCAGACAATCATCACGACCAATGCAGACGGCAAGAAAGTCAAGAAGATCATCCGCCGCAAGCGCCGGCCCGCGCGACCCCAAGTCGACCCCGCGACATTCAAGACCGACGCGCCACCGCCCACGGGCACAATCTTCAATATCTGGTACAACAAATGGAGCGGCGGCGACCGCGAAGACAAGTACCTGTCCAAAACCGCCGCGCAGGGCCGCTGCAACGTCGCCAAAGACAGCGGCTACACCAAAGCGGACCGCACGCCGGGTTCCTACTTCTGCCTCTTCTTCGCGCGCGGCATCTGCCCCAAGGGCATCGACTGCGAGTACCTGCACCGCCTGCCCACCGTGACCGACATGTTCCCGTCCAACATCGACTGCTTCGGCCGCGACAAGCACTCCGACTACCGCGACGACATGGGCGGCGTCGGCTCCTTCCAGCGCCAGAACCGCACCCTGTACGTCGGCCGCATACACGTCACCGACGACATCGAGGAGATTGTCGCCCGCCACTTCCAGGAATGGGGCCAGATTGAGCGCACGCGCGTGCTTACCGCGCGCGGCGTGGCATTCATAACATACCTCAACGAAGCGAATAGCCAGTTCGCAAAGGAAGCAATGGCCCACCAATCCCTCGACCACTCCGAGATCCTAAACGTCCGCTGGGCAACCGTAGACCCCAACCCCGCCTCCGCAAAGCGCGAAGCCGCACGCATAGAAGAACAAGCCGCCGAAGCTATCCGCAAAGCACTCCCCGCAGCGTACGTCGCGGAAATAGAAGGCCGGGATCCAGATGGCAAGAAGCGCAGGAAAATAGAGGGCACGTTTGGCCTCGAGGGCTACGAGGCGCCAGACGACGTGTGGTTCGCTAAAGAGAAGAGTGACTGGGAGGCGCTGAGACAGATGGAAGACGGCGGCATGAGCGAGAGGAAAATGATCGAGAGCACGGAGACGGCGTATGAAGATCAGGCCCCACAGGCACAGGGTGGGAACGGCATACTCTCGAGCTCAACGCTCGCTGCGCTGAAGGGATACACTGCTGCGCCGTCGAATAAGCGACCCGCGCCGATGGCCGGACCGTTGGTTGGATATGGAAGCGACGATGATAGCGATTGAAGCATACTGAAGTTGGAAAGGAGCATTGTATAGTGTATAGCATACCGTAGCAGGAAGTTCACGGTCCGGCGTTTGGTTCAATTGATACCCGTTCACATCTCAAGGTGGCTCACACTCACACTCACTTTATGCAACGTCTCGTGAAAGAAATGAGTAACATTCAGCGCAAAAAACTAAGTCAACAAACAAGAATGACCGTGTCCGAATATCCAACCCCCCTCAAGCCCAAAAACGCCAAAACATCCTCCCCACTCAACACGCACCCTCACTAACGCCACCCTCCCCTCCCATATTCCAACCCACCACACTTCCCCCCTTCAAAACCTCGCAACCCCCTCCCTCTCAAGCCCCCTCAAAAACATATTCCAATTCGTCACCAACCGCCTGCCCGCCCAAACACTAGCCCTATACTCCTCCTCCTCCTCCGCCGCCCTCTCACTATCCACAACCGTGCTCTCACTACCGCCATCAAATCCACCAAACGCCCCACTTTCCGCCTCCTCAGCTACATCCTCCACCTCCCTAAACAAGCGCTTCGCAGCCGCATACTCGCCCTCGTGCGCGCCGCCACATCCAAACGCACACACGCGCTTGCCGCACGGGCGCCAGAATCTGTATTCTGCGACTTGGGCTTCGGACAGCGGGCGCACGCCGAGGAGGCCCGAGTCGACGGGGCGGTGCGATGTATATGCTAGGATAGTGCCAGACGGCGAAATGGGCGAGAGGGTAGATGTTTCCGTTCCGTTGGCGATCTCGATGCTAAGATCGAGCGTAGGGCGGTAGGAATTGCCCGGCGAGGAAGCAGGATCCGAGGGCCGGAGGGTCGAGATGGGGAAGTGTACAGGGTCGTGGGAGAGGGACTGGAAAGCGTGCTTGCCGAGCATGTTCTTGAACATGGTTGCTCGGGGAGATAATGGGTGAGTAGGGCTAGTTGGTGTGACTGGCATTGACGGCGAGCGCGGAGACTGCGGGGGGCTGAGAGGCGCGATCATGCTGTCGATGAGGCCCATGTTGCCGGCGTAGTGTTCGTAGCCGTGCGAGTTGCAGCGCCGTGAAGGGCCGCACATCTCGGAGCCGTCGATGCTCATGGGGCTGACGCTTCGGACGGCGGGGCTGAGTGGACGAGGCGTCTTGGTACCGCTGCCGAGTTCGATTGCGGGCGAGGGCCACAAGGCCTTTGCGCTGGGCGTGGGCGAAAGTGGTGTTGGAAAGCCGGGATACTTCCTGCCGACGTCGGTCAGGAGTGAGAGCTGCGGACGGGAAGTTTGAGGCTGCGGGAGAGCGACTTGTACGCTGCCCATGTTGTAGACTGGACCGCTGCCGCTGCGTTGCGCTGCGGTGACGTAGCCACTGGACGATCCGTCGAGCGAAGGAACGTAGGACGGCAGCTGGCTATACGGCTCCACCGCCATGTGGGCGTTTGCAGCAGGCAGATGGTGGAAGCCACTGCTTGTGAAAGGGCTGGTCGGGCTGTTGTTAGTACTGCTTCGAGGCAGAGAGCCCTCGCCTGTGATGCGTCGTAGAGCCTGCGCGTTGAGTGGGTTTACTGGTTCTGAGCGAGCGAATCGCGCCTCGTCGCAGATCCAAAGCCCGCCGTATTGTTGCCATGGGAAGTTCGGCAAGAAGTAGTCCTCGGGATATACGTCGTAGCCGAGCGTGCGGGAGCGGAAAAAGGCGTAGACGAAGCGACAATCAGGAAACTGACGGAGGACCTAGGGCACACATATTTAGCAAAAATAGTGGATGATTTGAGTGAGAAGCGAATGAGAAGGAGAAGATGGACTAGTGTGATTTGATATGGGTACAGATGGCATCAGCTGCCGGGTATTTATGCATATGGAGGGGGAAAGTTGTGCTTGGGAGGATGCTCATACATCCCAAGCAGGGAACAAAGGCGGTGTTGCCGTGAGCCTACAGATGTCTTTAGCACCTGACGCAGTAGCAACGACTAGTTTCCCTTACATGAGGATCTCAAATGCTGCGTGCTTTCTAAGCACATGTCTGCCACGTCGGTAAGCGTGCAGAACTTCTGGTCGGGCAGTCCGGATGTTCTTGCGGCCAAGCAGCTTATGCATGGCCGGGCTTGTCGAGTACGTCGGATCGAACACGACAAGGTTGCAAGCACCATCGCGTCGACGTTCGAATCCAACGATGGTAAGGGAATGTCCGGGTTGCTGAAGGTATATAGGCGGCAGAAGAGTCTTGTAGACATTAGAGCCGTCCTCAACTGCTGCCTGCGCAAAGTATCGCTCGATGGCATCAAGGAGGAGCTCGTGAGCGTTAATCTTGCGCTCTTTGATGTCACCGAACATCTCGACGGCGCAATTGATCTCCGAGCTGAGACAGAAAGCTTGTGCCTAGCTGATCGTTAGCTGTATAGCGGACATGCGTCAGACTAGCCTACCTCTGGAGTACCGATGTACTTTCGCGTATCACGAATGCCACCAGTCTGAATGCGACCAATCTGGTTGATGCCCTTGTCCCATGCCCCCTCAATGAGATCTTGCAGCTTCAAAATACCAGGTGTTCGTCCGGGGAACTCTTCAAAACCCTGGGCTTTGGCACCTTGAATGTACGAGAGGAACATTTGGATGTTTCGATATCCGCAGAAACTGCCTTCCTTGGGAGTCTTGCCGATGTGGACGGTAGATGGATGACAGTAGTACGCCTCTTTGACAGTTCGATCGAGCGCAGAGAGCTGAGCGAGGATCGGTATGATACCTGGTGTCTCGTTCTGGACGGATTCTTGCTTGATGAGGCGGCCATCGCGACCAATTCGATTGACGACAGTGATCTTTGGGCCAGCGGCAAGCTGATCGTGTAACCACTGGGGCATGCGTTCCTCCCATGCATATGGACCGAGCTCGGATTTCTGGTGATTGTCAGCTTGTGGCCATACAGGAAGTGGTCGTCTACTTACACCCAAGCGTGCGCTCTTGTTGGGCGGTTTGACTGACTTGTCAAACTTGGCGAAGGGGTTGAAGGTTTGGATGCTGCGAGACAATGTGCTCTTCTCGCTGCTGCTGGTGTTGTTGCGACGATGCCCATACTTCTTGAGTTTGTGGCCGTGGTCACGACCATCGTGCCGCTTCAAGGCTTCTGGCAGGTCGGTAGAGAAGTCATAGTCATGACGCTTGCTCTTCGAATGACTAGACTGAGAATGATGCGTAGCTAAGTCCTGCATCGTAGCGGATGATAGTTGAGAATGATACTTTCCGGTTGACTCGTCGAATGATAATGACTCTGCGGTGTGGAAGTTGAGGTGATCGTTGAAGTCTGTGAGAAGAACAACTTCGCCGCAGTCAGGCTCAGGGCAAGTGACGGTGTTGTCCTCGTCGTGATTTCCTTCTTGCCAGTCGGGCAGCGCATCACCCACGTGGGAAGGAGAAGGTGGCAGTGATTCCACATCTTCCTCTATCCTGAAGGGACTATCCGTCGTATGGACTTGCTCAAAGTGAAGTTGCAACACATAGTCGTCAAGCTGCTGCACCTTGAATTCGCACATTGGGCATTCCAAGAGATCTGGATTGTCGGCCATATTTGCAGGAATTGCCGTGTTGCTCTGACTTGAAATTGAATGAGAAGTGACGCTTAAATGGTGTCGGTGTACTGTCACAGATACCGTCACCTCGTGCGTGAGCAGATGTTGTTGCTGTGACGAACTATCGAGACTCAGCATGATGGACGCGCCTCAGATGCAACGCGACAGCAGACCCACATTCGCAGCGTTGCCGATACATTTTGAGGCAATGCGTAGTAGCTAGATAAGCTAGGGCTGCCGTCTGCCGAGAGTTGATGTGGCCGTGTTGGGCTGAGATGAAGAAGTCACACCCAGGCCAAATGGGGCAGTCGCGCCTGCAACGTCATAAAAGCATTCACCTGCCTGCAGCTGGCAGTCGTGTTGGCAGTCTTGCGCCGTGTATCGTCAACTTTGAAGAGATGCACGCGTCACGTGGAGGTTGTGAAGATTGCAAGATGACCCGGGCAGTGCGTGTAAGACGTCATTGGCTCAAGAGGCGAAGTTCGCAATGCGATTGATTAGCCGCGTCGCCTCCAACAAGTGACACACTCTTCAATGTCACTCCGAACACGATGCGCACGCCAAATAACAAGGGGACATGCACCCCGGACAGTATGGCAGCGCATACCAGGCCGGCACTATGCCACCGCGACCGTCGACGATGCAGCCGGGTTTCAGCAGCTCCGTGCTGAGATGCTCAATCGGTCAAGCACTTGCATACGCGAATACATCGATATCAATGTCGACCACAAATTGGTAGACACGCTGTGCACCATCCTGCCACCGGAATGGTTACCGCGAGCCCAGGCCCGCCGCGACGCCGTGCTGCCCCCAGGCCATCATCTGATATGGTTCAACAACTCGATGCCGGTGGACAAGCTGCTGCCAGACGGCACTGATCCATTGCAAAGTCCAGGGGAGCCGTGGGTGCGCCGGATGTGGGCTGGAGGTTCTGTTCGCGTCAGACCCGGGGCATACTACCAGAACGAGACAGGCTTCGCCGTCAACTCCTCCATGGCTTGCGCTGAGCGCATCCAAGACGTCCAGCTCCGGGGGCAGGGCGATTCTGCTAAGATCTTCGTTACCATCGACCGCCGGTTCGCGAGGCTGGACACTCTTCGAGAAAAGTACAAAGATGTCAACAAGGACACGCAAAAAAAGGTTGGCCAACGTATTGGTCCGCTTTGGCATTTTCGACATCAGCTATCGAGCGAAGACTGGGGCGACGCTATTCTGAGGGAGGAGCGTGACCTTGTGTTCCTCAAAGAGAAAACGCCCGCCGAACTAGAAGCTATCAGCGCTGGTCAGCTGGCTACTACCAGATATCTTGAGCGTATGTGCTCTCTTCTTGTGTTTCGAATCAGACTACTAACGTTTTTCAGGTCCAGGGAAACCTGACTTCTCCCACACCCTCACTCCTACGCGTGCACTCTTATTCCGATACTCAGCATTGACCTTCAACGCCCACCTCATCCATCTCGACCGTGGTTATGCGCGTAATGTCGAGGGCCATCGTAATCTACTCGTACACGGGCCTCTTTCCTTGACGCTCATGCTGCAAGCTATGACGGGCTACATCAAAGAAGCATACAATGGACGGCACGTTCTGGACTCCATCAACTATCGCAACCTTGCGCCGCTATACTGTGACGAGGAAATGTCTATCTGCTGTCGGAAGAAGAGCTCGTCTAGCGATGGAGACGTATACGACGTTTGGATTGAGGGCCCAACTGGCGGTGTCGCTGTCAAGGGCACCGTTCACACTACCTTGCAGCCGTTGAAGGAGGCTGCTGGCAATTGGCAGATATCACGGACAAATTATAGGTCAACGAACACTAGCCCTGTGGTACGACCCGTACCCCACAGTACTCCAAACTCAGCCTCTAACCCACAGCATAGAAGCACGATCAAGCATGAGTTCGAGAAGGATGACTCTCCAGATGGTGCAAGTGTCAAAAGACCGACCATGCTTGGGAAGGCCGTCGTTGCGAAACTTTCGAAACCTGCAGTTAGCAACATGTCTTCGAAATCTGGCGTCAAACAGAAATCTTCAAAACCTGCTGTTGTAACGAAACTTTCGAAATTTGCTATGCCTCCTATGGAAAGACCAGTGGACTTATCATTGCCGCTCATCGACATCGACACTACAGGAATAGAGGCAGTTAAGGTGCAACCAGCGGAATCACAAACAGCAGAAATGCACGCTGTGGAAACGCACAGACCGGGGACGTACACGGCGGAAAGGCACACAGCGGAGAGTTCCACAGAAAAAAGCCACACAGAAGAGTCGTTGCCAGAAGAAACACATTCAACGGATCCACACACAGCGGGATCTTCGATGGTTCCACGTACACCACTGCGACCCACGCTCCGTCTCGACCGTCTCACAGATACCTTGACAGTCTCTTCAGCGGGTACAAATCCAGTGGTTCGACGCATTGAGGCGCCACCATCGCGCATGAGACCAAAGGCATCACTAAGCATCCGTCGCTTCTTACGGCGTGCGGCTCGACAAACGGTGGACAATGCTGCAATAGAAGCTGTACCCATCGTCCGCACGTACCGCGGAAGAACATATGTTCGTGATCCAACTAGTGTAGCAAAAAGGCACAGCAGATATAGAAGAGAAAGTGTAAGGAAGGTGGTTCGGGCGCGCGTACGCATTCCAGAGCGTTTCAGAGGAGACTCGATCAATTCTCCAAAGGAAACAAACATCAGTTGAGGCAGTGGAAATTGGACTGGCGCTTTACTGAAATGTTCACTGTATAAACTTGGCACACAACCACTGTAAGATAGTTCACGTATTCAGGATAATACATGAAAGAAGGGGAAGCGCGCAAGACATGTTTTCAAGACAACGGCGCGCATTGAATCCACTCCCCGACAGGCGGCGAGTACATTACATCCTCGATCCCGAGAGGGTCGGATTTGAACAGATTTGCTTATGCCAAGCAGAAAATGCAGGGGTTTCGGAAGATGTAGTTTACGCCCCACGCACGAGCACCGGGCGTAACATCGACAACGACACACCTTATGTCTCCTATGACAGCGCTCGTGGGTTGCCTAACTCCCTACTCAAGGCTTTCTTGATGTTCGGTAGAAATGTTGTAGTGTTTCCTCCGTTGCTAACATCCTTCTGATCCATCGCTAGCATTGGAATTCACAACCTCGCCTAGTCAGAGAAGCACAGGGACGACCAGAGTGTGGATTGCCTTCAGCTTCAGTCTGCAACTACCTGCACGGGTGGCTTGAACTGTACAGCAACAGGACGTCGGCTTTTGGAGCGCAAACCGCAATGGCCTCCAACTCTCTTAGCAGGGCCGTCCATCGGCCCGTCAAGACTTGCACACAGTGCAAGCAGGTCAAGGTATGTTGAAAGAGGTCTTTCATTCCAACCCCGCGTCATTTGGCACTGAACACATGTAGCTACGGTGCGACTCGAAGGATCGATTTCCCGCACCTTGCACGCGTTGCCAGACCAGAAACTTGCAGTGTGTAGTGGATTCTTCTTTTCGTCGGACTCCAGCACGGAAGTAAGTTGCAATACCTAGGCCGGGGGATGCATGTCCATCGAAAGCTAACGCTCATCGCCAGGCGTGTTGAGGATATGGCAAAAGAGCTCGAAGCGTTAAGAAATCTGAGGCATGACGACGTCGCCCAGGGCTCTAACGAAGCGTCGTCTGTGCCAGATACGCAAGACTCACCAGACCACCCTACAGATCTTTCTGGCATCGCTATGCTAGACGAGAGTGATCTAGATGATGAAGGTTTTGAGCTGGGAGACTTTGTGGTCGACCGCGACACCGCCGTGGATATTTTTAAGCTGTAGGTCAGATTCCTATTCACACATCGTGCAAGTCTGACGAGTAAAGCTTCTGTGTCTTCTACTACCCTCACTTGCCCATCCTGAACCCCACCATCTCAATCTCCACTCTGTATGACACCTCGCCTATTCTCTTCTGGACCATAATGGCAATTACGACCCAGAGGCCGGTTCTTCCTCGTCACAAACCGGTGTCGGAAGCTTTGCGAGAGCCATTTCTTTGTTTCTTCAAGAATGAAATACTGGAAGCACCACTGCCCCTGCAGACAATCCAGGCAATTGCGTACTTGACCACGTTTCCGTACCCGATACGGGTTCAGAATAAAGATCCGAGCTGGCTCTATTCTGGTATCGCGGTCAACGGTGCGATGTACATGGGGCTGCATCGTGCGAGACAAGCACCGTCACTCCAGAGCATTGGCGTACACGCAGGCTCGCCACGTGCGCGGGCTCACACGTGGCTCGGGTGCTTCCTCAGTAGCACAGCGTACGTCAACCACAACAGTCCTCGTATCCTCTGCTGACATCTGAGAATAGTCTCGCGAAACATGTAGGCGTATCGGCGCCTATCAAAGGCACTGCAGATCTTGCGACCATTGAGCATTTGGTGCGCAACTATCCATTGCCACCCGAGTTTGCCTATCAAATCATGGTCCACCACACGCTCGCAAAGTTCTTCAACACGATCGTGGAGAACTCCCAGGAGAACATGAGCCACTCTCTTATCAGGATCATCGACTCGGAGTTGGATGGTCTGGTAACGAAGTACCCAACGCCATGGACTTCGCGAACAGAACTTACCTTGCTGACCGCCAAAATTCTCTTGTACACCACAGTCATCGTTCGTTTACAGTCGGATCGAGCGACACGGGAGATACTCATGCGCAGTGGGCTGTCTGTTGCTGTACGGATAGCATACCTCACGGACCAGGGATTAGGCTACACGTCGCCTGACTATCCGGAACTAGATCTGAAGGCCTTGAGGAATACCCTACCTAAGAATTACTATCGCGTGCTAGTTCTGTCCACTGCGTTCCTGATACGCTTTTTTGTTCTAAACAACCAAGCTACACCAGAGGAGCAGGAACTTGCTCGCAATCATGTCGCCATCGCCCAGCGATATCTCAAGCTTGGATGCGATGACCCACTGGACGAACGCGTCAGAGGCGCAATACTCTTCGACGTTCTCTGCAGACAGAAGCCCGTCGATCTTGACAGCTCAAAGCTCCGTGTTGACGATCGGCTGGGTGCATCGCTGCTCTACGACGCGATAACGACTGGCCACGTCCTGCGGAATAAACAAGTCGAAGTTGAGGAAGCGTCACCGAAACCTGAACCAAAAGCAAGCCCGAAGGCCATCGTTCAGGACGTGGCAGGTAACCAAGAGATCCCCGCAGCGTCTTTTGACTTCGAGCCCCAAGTAGCTCCAGTCGATGTGCAAGATTTTGGGCCGATGGACTTTTCGCTACCAGAAGACTTGTGGGGCGATTCGGTGTGGGGCATGTTCAATCCCATTGCGCCGGTGCCTTATCCGACTTACACGGTGCCTGAGACGACCGGCTATGTTGGGAATCAGTTTCAATGGAACTAGAAGCGCATGATTATTGTCTCGAGCGGTGATACTTTCGGCGATGTCGTATGACAACAAATTTGCTTTCTGCCGGCCGGGCAGCAAGGCAGTTGTCGATTTCGACAAACTCCTACACTTCAACCAGTACTTTCCATTGCTCTTTCAGCACTTCTGGCAATTTCATATTCATCAACCCGATGTACTGTTGCGATGCATGAACATCGTTTTCCATGTACCCGCCACTTGCCGCAAGCTTCCCATTTCTCGTCCTCGGTATTGTCACTTTGTATGCGAGAGCTTGGTCGAAGAAACCCTCCCATACGATATCGTCCTCCTGAATCCCAAACAGCCGCGCCATGGAAGTCGCATTGAGGATGCCGGAAGCTTTTACGAGCTGGTATTCTGCTTCTGAAGCAAACATCACATCTGATGTGACTTCAAATGGACCAGCATTCTTCGACCGGAGCAGTTTCGCTATATCACCTAGCGTTCTTGGATCTTTGCGTTTTGCTTTCATTGTCTTTTTCGACCTGTCCGGCGCCTTGACCGTCTCAACCTCATCGTCGAGGTCGGTTGACTGCAGGGGTGTCCGTCCGGATGTACTAGATAGTGGCGCACCGAGTATTTCGACAATTTGTGTGGACAACCCTGGTGATGTTTTGTCTAGGTTCAACCCCTCCTCGCCTACTTTGAGCTGCATGAGGTGATAGATGGAGAATTGGGCACATGGTCCAAGTTCAATCTCCATCTTCCCTCCAAGCCCATAAGCAAAGTTGCCGGATGTGGCCTTCTGGCCAGGGTACGGGCCGTGCTATTCAGCCTCAGTATGGTTCACAAAGGTTCCTCTGGACAGCTTACTGTGACGGCTATCCTAGCCACACACGCGACACTCGTGGCCAGTTCCTGCGTTGATGCAAGGGCTTCGCCAATGAGGAAGATCTCCGGACTCTCACTTTCCCAGTCCGATGTGGCCGACGCTTGGTGCTGACCGTAGACATGGAAGTTCAACTCCCAAGTCCCTTCGACGCCCTCATGCTGCGCCATGACATACTCTTTGACTCGCTCGAGGAAGTTATCCAACTGGCCGATCAAGATTGCTATCATCTCTCAGTATCACGAATACGCATTTCAATCGACAATACTCACGGTCTTTGACACTACCCATCATTTGCGCCCTGTACCCAACAACCTCCGCACCCTCTAGCTTCAACGTGTACGGTAGTCCCTCGTCCCTAAGGAAATGAAACACGCCTCCTTGTACCCGCACGCTCCGCCCATCTGCTAGCGCTTCAGTCTTCATATCTGACAAGCCCAGATACCCACCAGGACCGTACAGTACGTCTGGCCTCGACTTCTCGTACAACGTGTGTGCGGCGACAGAAATCGGCGTACACCTACTTCCGGGATCGAGAGGCGTTACGTCGAATGCTCCGTCTTCGTATACCGTCGCCATGGCGCCATTGGACTTCGGCACGCCACACAAACCACCACACTCGAGGATCTTACCCATATGAACGAAGCCGCCCCAGATACGCTTGTCCCTTATACTGGACATGTTCTCCGGGATTATTCTCGTTGCAAATGCTGCAAAGGCGATGTAGGGTGCTGGATCGTAGGCTCGACCTGCGATGAGTATGTCAAAGTCTGGGTTAGCGAGCATTGCATCGAGAATTGGTTCTGGGCCCATTTGCGCTACTATGCGTGGACTTGCGTCGATCTTGCTTTGTGTAAGAGGTGGAACAGGCTTGCCACAGCCAGTGATCATGTCGTCTCGTAGACGTTCGGAGACAAGGGTCTTGGAGATACCAGAGAAGATCGATATGACCTTGAGGCGATAGTGTCTGTCAACGACATCAGCATCAGCCACTATCATCGTGCGCCAAACTCGACAGAGAGAGTACATACTCGTTCCCAGGCTCCGCACATATCTCCCTCACGACATTCGTCATCTCCACAACATGCTCATCCATCCCATCCCCACCAGCACTCGAGAAGATCAGCGGTATACGAAATTCCCAAGCCAACTTGATCAGCTTGCGCAAATCCCTCTTGTAAGAGTCTCGCGGAACTGACATGCATCCGAGCGCTAACTTCTCAGGTCCGCTGTCCGTTGAACCAGAGTCAAGTATGATAGCTGTCGGCGAGCCGTTGCGTATTTTCTGGGCCAGGGCCGTTGCAGTTTGTTGGGCATGGAGGCCATAACCTAACATACCAACTGGCGTGATGATGTTACCTTGAACTCGACGTATGAAGTCAGTGTTTGTCTCAGATACAATTTATACTTGTGGATTACGTACATGTTCGTTTGAGTGGCGGAGATGCGGCTGAGTCCTGTTTGGTCTCTATGAATGGTGGTGTACCGACAAGATTGCCTGGAACCGCAAGGCAAGTCATGTTGGGAGTACAAGTGAGCAGACGGGCTGCGGGGCGTAAGTCAAGAGATGGGGTGGACTTTACGCCCTGCGCACCGTCATGTTATAAATGGCGTAGAAATGGTTTCAATCTCACTTTCAATATGCTCGTGACTCCTTCGATGCGTCACTGTGGCCATCAATCATTGAGCATTGTCCACTCTTGGAGCAGGAAAGGTGCCTGATGTGGAACGGTCGAGTTGCAGGGCGAGGTGCGGCGTCGAGAGCGACATTCGCTCTAAGATTGTGTGAGCGAAAGGTCCGAGAATGCCGATAAGGTGTAAGCACTGCTCTTGAATCCTTGCAATAACACATCGCACTACGCCTTTTATGAGATCGCCAGAAGTAGATCTGTTCACTTGCTTAAAGAAAAGAGTTGATCATGCAAAAATAACATTGCATAGAAAATTGTACCAGATGTACTGTATACGAAAGCAGCTTGAGATGCTGCAAAAGAGGATGTTAAAAATGTACATAGAAGCGAATCAAGTCAGCGTCAAGAACGTAAAGCCTCAAGCTCACCCACACCACCAAGTCAATCCACCAACCATCAAAGTAAGAAGTGAACCCCAGCAGCCTTTCCTGCCAACTCATCTAGCGCTCTACAAGTTTCCACCCGCCGTCTTCGTCGCACCAGCCTGGATACTCACGCCCTTAACCACCACACTCTTACCATTCACACCCGTAATCCTAACATCCACACTATCCGTCCCAAACCCACTCGCATTCTCGAAGAAGTTGTAATCCATCCTCTTCGTGCCCTTCCAGCTCTTGCCCCCATCGACACTAACTTCGAGCGTCGACACACCGACATTCGCGTTCATGACCTGCATGCTGAACCAGAACTTGCTCGTGCCAGACTTGTTCTTCAGCACGATCGGGCTGCTGATGCCGCAGGGCACGAAGTCCCAGGACACGTTGATTATGCCTTTGGATGGGTCGGCGAGCTTAGCGAATGCTTCGGGGTAGAGATCGACGTGGTTGGGGCCGCAGCCTGGGCATTGGTCGGTCACCTGTGACGAAGTTAGTGTTTGGCTCACATGCACTTCGTACGTTCAGTACTTACCATGGCGGTGATCTTGTTGCCGGAGGGGCCGGTCACGGACACACACTGACCACAGGCCTGGGCGCCAGCCCAGTTGCTGTCTGAAATGGCCGTGCCGAAAAGACCAGAGGGAATGGTGTAGCCAGTGAAGGAGCACTTGCCGCCAGCAGTGTTGCCGCCGTAGAAAGTGGCTTCGCCACGCTTAGAACCGGCGGCTGAGGTGGATGTGTCTGGGGCGGCGGCTGCTTCTGGGGTGTACGATGGCTCAGATGCAGCTGGGGTCTCGGAGGAGGGGACCTGTTCGGTGGACGAGGATGGTGCAGGTGCCTCACCAGCTGGTGTGGAGGATGGAGAGACAGGTGAGGCGAGGGAGAAGTCTGGCAGCGCTGAAGTGGGCTTCATGGGTGCGCCAGAGGATAGCACTAAAGTGGGTTTCATAGGCGCTCCAGAGGAGTGGTAGGTTGCGTTGGAGAACCCTCCCCACGATAGAGAAGAAGAAGCGGCCGATGGTGCGACGGAAGGGCGGACGGTGATGGTAGTCTTGATGTACCGAGTGCTTGTGCTGGTAACATCGACGGTCTTGATATCCTCTACTTCAGCGGCATCGACAGTGACGGTTACCCTCTCGACCTCGGTGGTCGTGACGGTTCGTCGTGAGCATGTCTCGGCCGCTGGTGTTGCTTCTTGCTTGACGGCGACTGCGACTGGCGTTACGGTAGCGGTCTCGTACACATACTTCGTCGATGTGTAGGTCTTAGAATCACAGGCCGACTCGGCGAGTGCAAGGCTCGCAAAGGGCAAGAGGCTCAAGATGGTGGACTTCATCGTGTTTGTTGTATGTCGATGGCAGTTGATGTTATTTATTGGGACGGTAAAGACCGGATGTAGCAGCAGACGACTTGCGTCACACGTAGATGAGGATGTTTGAAAAGAATGGATGCAGCACTATGGCTTGCGAAACGAGTGACTGACGGTGAGAATTGTACACCGAAGAGATGGAAAGCAAGCTCAAGTACCAAGACAAGAGGATGCAGTCAGGCCTACATACCTTTCGACCCTCATTACACTGCGCCACCAGCCTTTCCTGAACAGAAAATCCAACATGACAGTGGAGATTTGCTGCGGAATTTGCTCGGTGGAGAAATAAGCTCATTTGAGCGGCGGGGTGCAGCGGGAGAGTCGCAGTTTCGCGAGGCCCAGAACGCATGGAGCGACATCTTGACAGGTCAATCTTCGCATGCTGGACCTTGCATGCATGGTTCAAGCTCTGATTTCGGCAGTGAAGACGCCGGGTGGACCTGAAGTCGACGATGTTCGGTGATGAGGTGTGGGTGGCGCTAGTTGAAGATCAAACACTCGCCAAATGACACACGGGAAGTCGATGCTTCCTACAAAGACATGAGGAAGACTGATCGCACTGCAGACGAAGACGGTCATGTTGTGTCTATGGTTGATGCAAGTTGTTCGAGAAGTAGATTGGTCGCGTCATGAATGTGCAAAGCAAAAGAGAGTGAAACAATCGGGACGGTTTCAAGTGAACGTGGTCGTGCCACCTCCGGGAATTTCCTTGCAGAACAGGACCTTTTGTACCACCGAAAGTACCTCAGCATCTCCGGTCCACAACCGTCAGGTGCTGACAATCTTGCAACAATTTGCGCAAGACTAGCACGTGACTAGGCAGCGACCTCAGCCTCGACGATTCCATCTTTGTCTGGCCAACTCCAGGTGCTGGTGACTTTGAAACCAGCGCTCTCCAGCAGCTGAGTGAACTCGCGCGCACTTCTTTCCATGCCAGAATTGATTGCCATCATAGCCAAGTCGAACCTCGCATGGCCCTCGGAGGCTCCTACGTCTGGTAAGACGATGTCATGGATGATGAGCTTCGAGTAACCAGGTATCATCGCATCGCGTAGGTGCTTCAGTATGACAAGACAGTACTTGTCGGACCAATCGTGGAGGATGTGTTGGAGGAAATACGCTCTGGCGCCTGTGACAGGTAGTTAGCCTCAGGCAAGCACCCAGCGACTTGGCTCCTTACCTTTGATGGGCTGCGGCTCGAAGAAGTCGTATGCCATTGTGGTGATCTTGCTGTTCAAGCTGTCTTCCTGAATGCCTTCGAGAACATCTGGCAGATCTTGCAATATCAAGGTTCCCAACAGCTTCGCTCCAAATCGCTCGCAGAACTTCTGTGTCTCGTGTCCATTGCCACCGCCAACGTCGACAAGTACCACATCACCTTGCTTCGCATCGAAACCTTCAAGTAGTCTCGTCTCTGCATCGTACCAATCCGTCCAACTACCCAAGCCTGTGACACCACCCATGAAGGTGTTGAAATCCGCAGATAGAGCAGGCTGTGTCGCGAAAAACTCGAAAAGATGCAGCTTTGTGTTATTCGCATACCCAAACAAACTGTTGCGCGGCTCGCTAGGATTCTTCCACCCGGTCGATTCAAGGAATTTGCGGCTGCTCATCGCTGATTGGGTCAATATCTCGATACTAGATATGGTCAGAGAAGGGAATGGCAGGTACGAGGTGAGGATCGAGACTGACCGGTATCCCGCGGCTATGGATGGTTTTGCCATTACGTGCGTTGCTTCATTCGCGAGCCATTCGTAGGGTCCAGTTTGCTTAACGAAGTCGACAGCCGCTACAGCGCGGAGGGTGCGGGCTATGCTCGTTAGGATCAAAGTTGAGCTGGTTAATGATGGGTCACTTACTGATGAGGGCCTCTTCGCCACCCGACAACTTCGATAGCTCCGCAGTCGAAACAGCCCCTTCAGTCGTGGCTATATACTCGAACAATCTGAGCCCAACAGCCATGCTAAGTGCAATGGTGGCGAACGGCTATCATGGTGTTAATGATTTGTCGGGCAGTAGACCAAAATTTTGAACACACCTTGTAGATGTAATCCAAAGCGCGTTCGGTAGGATTCTCGAGGGACGCCGTCAGCTTCCTGCTGAGAGCCAAAGCCTTATTCCTTTCATTGGAATCATTGGCCAACACCGTAAGGTCCAGGCTGCGCAGCTCCTCCAACAGATCGGTTGTCTTGCCTAGAGGAGACATGCTGAACTCCACGACGTACTGAGGACGGTGAGGGTCGGCTACCGGCTAATGGCGCTTCTTGTACTCATACAGATCTTGGAAGTCGTAGAAAGGTACAAGTGTAGCAAAAGGAAGCGACTACATCGAAGCTTCGATGCACAGTATCCGTCCATTCCGCCAAATATAGAAGACACTGATGCATCTTGACCAATATAAATTGCGGACTTGATGCCCATGTGTCGACTTTCTGATGGTGGTTTGTGGCTGAAGCTGACGCTGCATGTGGACGAATCAGAGCCGGAGGGGCGTAGAAATGTTGGTGGAGGCTGAAAATAGTCACGGAAAGTTTCCCAAATGAGCGATGTACGACAAGCGAAAGCGGATTAGGTGGGCATCCTTCGAAGCGTGTCCCGCTCCAAGATGGTACAGCTCCGGCATCATCGCAAGCTACCCTCGACCACTTGTTGCATGATGATGGAAAAGTTGTTCATGCCGGGCCGGTCTCGAATCTTCTTCTTTCCTATCTCAACAGCGCTCACTACCCCAGTCCAGCTGAATAGGTAGTAGCATAATTTTGATGTGTTCTTGCTGTAGCGCTTGGTGAAGCCTAGACTCGCCATGATCTGTAGTAGCAGCGATTCGTCCATGTACCGTGAATTCTCCACGCACGAAAGTGGAAGGACGAAAAATAAGCATGGCAAAAATGCTGTCGTTTCGTCTTCATGTACGCATGGAGACCGAAGGAACTTTGTCAATCTCTTCAGCATCTCTCCACGTCTAGTAGCATCAGGCACATAGTTGAGGACCAGCGATAGAGAGATGATGTCGAATCGCTCGTCCTCTGTAGTCGGCAGCGGTCGTTCCATAAAGTCTTGCTTTTCGATACCTGGTCCCTGGCTGTTCAGATCGATCCTTCTCATTCTAACGACTGTCTGGTATTTCGAGATTTCGTTATTCGCTGACAGTGCTCCAACTTCAAGGCATTCCAATGACGACTTTGCGGCATGCACTCGATGGCGAGATTTAGGGTCGATGATTCGTGACTGTAGCAACCAATCGACAAGGACTTTGCTGGAGTCTCCGCCTCGGTCTTTGGCTTGACCTTGCTTGCTTGCAGCCTGGTAGGCCTTGATACCGCCGTTCTTTTCGATGGCAAGTGCCAGTTGATCAGCAGCTTCCGCATCTCCTCGTTTCACGGCTGCTGCATGGTCCTTTTGCAGTGTATGGTGAGTCCGAATGATGGATCGTGATCGCTCCGATGTCATCCGCTCTTTCGGTCGACTTGCAGGCGGTCGCCCACTTGCGAGCGTCTTCGGTCGTTTCTTGACAGCCATGTCGATTTCGTGATCAAATGGTTGAAGGAAGTTCATTGGCGGGAGTGATGGGTCTCAGAGATGAACGAAGACGCTAGCGTTGATTGGTCAGCTAAGCGAAACCGCGCACCACTACTGCTTTCTAGCCACAGAAACTCCAACTTTTCGTTCTCCGAGACTGTCAATACTAACCACAGCACCACCACATCGTCAAAATGGGTCCCAAGCCAGCCGCCAAGTGTACGTTATCGCCGAACTCCACGATCGTGGACGCAGCACATGTCGCGCCCCGATTGCGCACGATACCGGACACCTCGATATCGTGAAGCACCAGCGCATGCGCCTCGATCAGCCTCCCCCATCTTGCGCACTCTGCTAACAGTATCACAGCGACTACCAAGTCCGGCAAGCAGGCCAATGCCGCTGCCAAATCGGCCCTCCGTGGCGTAAGCCTCCCCTGAACCTCTTGAGTCGTGTCAGAAATTACTCTGACGGGCTGTTACTCTCGTGTGAAGGGCACAATTAACGAGATGACAGTCGTACGCGAACAAGAAGCGGAGCGTCAGGACGAGCACCACCTTCCGTCGGTATGTTGTATTGGGGGATCTTGCGTATGTCTCTTGCTAACGTGTCACAGCCCTAAGACTCTCCAGCTGTCTCGCGCGCCCAAGTACCCCCGCAAGTCGGTCCCCCATGCGCCTCGCATGGACGCCTCCACCGTCCTTATCCACCCGCTCAACACCGAGTCCGCCATGAAGAAGGTACGATGACAATCTGGGGTTATACAAGCACACGAGGCTAATGATGGACACAGATTGAGGAGAACAACACCCTCGTCTTCATTTGCGACGTCAAGGCCAACAAGCGCCAGATCGCTGCCGCGCTCAAGAAGCAGTACGACGTCAACTGCGTCAAGATCAACACCCTCATCCGACCGGACGGCACAAAGAAGGCCTTCGCCCGCCTGACCGCTGATGTCGATGCGCTCGACATCGCCGCCACCAAGCTCAACCTCGTTTAAGCGGGAGCTGTTTGTGTAGAGATGTGCATGATTGGGTCTAGAAAAACCCGGCAGTCGAAAAGCGATGTGCTATGCATCATGGTGGCGTTCAAGGATACCAGGTCAGGGATGACTCGAATGAATCACATTTTCACATGATGCCATTGCTGTACTTGATATGCCGTAACATGATCATCCGTGACTCTTCCTCGCATTCGAGGTTGAACAAGCTGGCCCAGCGTCACCATTTCCAGACTCTTGTGGCCAAGTGCTCATTTTATGATCATACAAATCTGACGTGTCATTGTACATCCAATCATCCATACCCGTATCATACATCACCACAGCGCAACGCTGCAGCTACGATTTTGTGACCTCCAACTCCCCCAAGTGTCCCATCCTCAACCTCTCAACCTCTCCAACTCCCTCAACACCACCATATTCGCATCCAAGAACCTATCCACACACTGCCTCATACACGGCTCCTCGTACTTGTCCAATTTTCCGGTCTTGACGTTGCCGCCCGATATGCATTTCCTGAAGCATGTGTCTGTGAGTGCGTGTATTGCTGTGACGACCAATTAGCATTCCTAATCCCCTGTTGCATGTCTAGTAGGTGAGTATGACATACAGGACTGGATGCGCGCCTTTTGGCCCTCGTTCTGGGCGAATCGTTGCAGCTCTTGCTTGTCGCGGTCGCTGAGCTTAGTGGCATCGATGTTGGCGAGGCTGCCGCCTAATGAATCCATGGTCGCTGTGTAGAGAGGTTGTGCCTTTGGTGTGGAGGAGGTGGAGGCGTAGATGGGTGTGTGAGGGCAGGTTTGCGTGTGTTGTTGCTGGCTGGTGAATTTCTTGACGTACTTGATGGGATCGGAGGTTTTGCAGGGAAGATGCCGAGGGTGGTTAGTCAGCGATATCGAGGCTTCTATTTTTGACTTCATGACTTGACTGACACAGACTACACCGATTTACTTCACCTGCTCCTACGAGTATGTACTGTTCGTTCAAAACTTGGCCCTAGAATTAATTGTTTCCGCGGTCGCTTGACGAACACGGCTACGAAGCTCTGTACTCTCCGCTGTACAACGTGAATGTCCACCATTCAATCAGATACAAGCTTGTTCTTTCATGCTCACGGTCTTTTTTCATCTTCATGCTTTCCAGGACGAGCAAGCCTCTTAGAGATTTCACGCCTCTAGCCAGCATGGGGAGTGTGCTTAAATACCATCTTCCGACCGTATCGCTTTCCCTCTTCGGCGCTAGACATTGCAGTGCAACTCACGCCAAGGGGTAATGTTCACTCATTCGCTGTCCTCGCTAAACACTGCAGCACTGAGCCCCGTTAGTAAGCCTGAAGCTGAGCAGCTGGTCAAGGGAAGGGAAGTTCTTGTCGGAAGATTCGCGTATGTTCACACTCAAGTTAGGAGAAAGACATGAGTCAAAGATCCATTGACAAGATTGTTATGCAGCAGCTATGATTCAAGCTCGTGTTCAACCAGCTCACAGGAAATAATCAAGTGGTAGCAGCAAAGCAGCGTGTGCTGTGCGCAAAATGACTTCGCCCCAAACAATCAACGAAATACCCAAGTCCCGATGACGAACGCCCATTGCCAAAGCCTGGACAGCCTTAGTGTACTCAAGCAGTGCTTTTACCCGCCAGATCCATAAACCTTAGTACTCATGCTTCCCCAGTCAATGTCAGCACCTGTTCAGATCTCGTCGAGACCATCGTCGGCATGAATGGCACCACCACCGAACAACGAAGTCTCCTCGTCGACAGGCTCCGTCCTGACGCGCTTGGCCATAGGAACGTACTCGTCCTCCACGTCGCTGTCCCCAGAGGAATGGTCAGACTGAGCATACGAGCGCTTGGGAGTCGACAGTGTGCGTTTGCCGCGTGCCATAGACGGAGTGTCAGCCTTCTCCTTCTCGTCCTGGAGTCCCTCGGGGTGGTTCTCCTCGGAGTCAGACGCAGAAGGAGGCGTAGCTATCTTCTTGGGCTTGGCGGCTCCGGCTTTGACGCGTGGGGTGCCCTTCTTGGGTGTAGTAGCGACTTTCTTGACGGGTGTGCCGGTCGTGCTCGTGGTGCCGCCGACGTTCTTCTTCTTCCACGTGTACAGGCGATTCTCGACGGCCTTTGCGGTGCACTCTGCAGGAAGAATGCGTTAGCATGTCATTTGGAAGCGCACTGCGTCGGCGTGTCCAGGATGGACTCAGGGTACTTACCGATGCCGGTGCTGCTGATGCGCTGGGCGAGCTTGTTGCAGAGGGCCTTGCTGAACGAGATGTTGCACTCTTCGAACACGCCGTGGAGCAGCTGTAGATGGGGATTAGCGATTGCGCGGCCAAGTGGGTTTGAGGTGCGAGGTACGTACGATGGAGTCGAGCTCGGCATCCCATTTGATGGGCATGGCTGCGGTTGGAGGGTTTGGAGCTGTGCGGAAAGTCAGTCTGTGACATCGCGATGTTGGACCTGACGGGCAGCTTACTTGGATCTGGGATGGACGTGTGCCGACAGGAGATGGTACCTCAAGGTAGTTACTGCAACGAGGTGATGAGAAGTCGTGGATGGAAATTGAGGACGCCAATGGACAAAAGGTGGGTCGTGGTGGGTGTTAGGAGGAGAAGAAAGGGAAGTCTAGGGTGAGCAAGAGTTTTGCACCCCGCAGGCTGGACAGAGGCTGGTAGCAGGGTGGGGTTGTGCGGTGAGAGTGAGAGCGCCACCTACTTGCGGCTTTTTCGCCCTACGCTCACCCTCACCGATCCTACCTTGCGATACATTAATTGCAAGTGAGAGACAGGGTTTCGCGCATCTTGACGGCAGGGCAGATCAAGGGCCATAGAAGGGTCGTGGTAGGATGACGATTCGGCGATAGCAGAATATCAGCACGGCAAACACATGACCACTGCCGCAGAATGATGATCGAGATGAGATCGCCTGATCGTCGGAAGCTCAAAGTGCCTGTCCCAATTAAAGGCCAGTCTTGTACAGGTACAGCACTGTGGGACCTGCACTTCTGTCAACTTCTAAACATCGCTTACACCGTTTGCGGCCCAAGCCAGCATTTGCCTCTAAACCTGGCCGCCCAGACGGATACCTATTGTTGAGATGAAGCGGCTGCCTCAATAGGGTGTTTTCAGTATCAGGCATAAGTATTTTCCCGAAGCGGACATGGTGTTGATATACTTTGAGCGATCATGTCCATTGATTTTTGATCAAACACCATCCGCCCTCTAAACCCATTGACATACACTCTCTCAACCCAATAAAGCCG
>Ga0265798_10003207_pt1 | contig 23423 bp, 26 predicted proteins | sample P3T30metagenome_FD_192430 | JGI IMG/M metagenome (GOLD analysis project Ga0265798, IMG submission 192430) | Plant litter microbial communities from East Loma Ridge, Irvine, California - P3 T30 | ecosystem: Environmental > Terrestrial > Plant litter > Unclassified | place: USA: California... | reverse complement strand
TCGTGGGGGATGGGGGGACTTGGGGGTTGGTAGCTTTTGAGGGAAAGGTTGGGGCTGCGTGGGATAGCGAGATGCGAAGGTAGGTTGAGGTGGCTATTGAATCGATATTATGTGTTCGCTATTTGCGTTTTGCGCTTTTGGTATGGGTGCTCGTGGTTATGAAATGCGCGATGTACTTCATCGTGTGCGTTGCTAAAAGACTTGCGGAAGGCGCACCCGAGAAATGTTGAAAGGTTCTTGCTTCACGCATATCGATATATATATACTCGATTGACAATTCTCTTGCTTCGCCTATGCTTAGACACTTACTATTTACAATCTATGGCGTGATTGTTGAACGGGGTGTGGTAGCTAGTGTAGGAAGATAGAGGTAGATAAAGTAGAATAGATACGAATAACGTTAGAAGGGAATAGAGGGAAGAACGTGAGTCTGGAGATGGAAAGCGAATCTGGGATGCATTGGACTCAAGATGTATATAATAGTAGTGTAAGAACGCGTGACTGACGGCTTGGCTCCACCTAAGAGTTCGAATGCGGATAAGGAGGAGAAAGAGCAACATGCCCTGACTTCAGAATAACCGCAACGCTCTCCGCCACCAATTATCTCCACGAAGCCACTAGCACGCATCCCACATCTCTCTAACACACCCAGGTCCATGCTCCATCCCACGCGCTGATCTCAACTCTTCACCCGCATAAAGATCAGACATACTCCGCCACTCCCAGGTAAACGGACTCCGACAATCACCTAGCCCACGATACACACGCACCACAATCCCGCACCTCTTTTTCGCACCCCGCCAATCAATATCAACGCTATAATCCGTCAGACAAAAAGTACACGACCCGAACGTAATGCCACACGCAAAATACTGTCCTTCCCCAGCAAACTCAGGAATCTGTATAGGCAAATCCCCAGGATGTCTCCTCCGAATAATCAGATGTTCGCAGACTTCATATCCCCACTCATCAACATGCCTCCTAAGCGCCCCCTTATACCCCCGCCACTGCGAGATGCGAATCACATTCAATACCAACAACGCCCCATCGCCAGTCACAGCGAGCCGTCTGTGCCACCGAATTCGTGACGCCAGTCCAGTACGTGCATGGCTGTGCACCGACATCCAGGACCCGAAGCGCCAAGCCGTGTTTCGACCCGTATAAATGCCGATTCATGACGAGCCGCGCTTGGTAGTACGGGATGTGGCAGGTGAGTGGGAGGAAAATATGCATTTTGGTGGCGTGCTTGCAGGGTAGGGGTTCGTCGAAGCTGGAGGGTATGGATCTGCTCCATGGGCTGTGCCAGCGGTGGAGCTTGGTGCAGTAGTGGCAGTAATACAGGAATGGAATGTCTTTCTCGAGGAGCAGGAGGAGTCTCTCTTTATCTGTTGCGAGGTCCAGGAGTTGTGTTAGGGGGTTCCAGAGACCGCGGAGAGATTGGCAGGTTAGTGCGAGGGAGATTAGGGCGCAGGTGTCGAAGTGGGTGGATATTTGGAAGATGATTTCAGAGGGGGAGACTGAAGGCGCATGGCTTTGAGGGGAGGAGTAGTCGACGCAATGGTATGGTCCAGCAGCCGAAAACTACGTGGGCGAGCCTCGTTGATACCATGGCGGGATTGATGGGGCGCACGTCAAACCCGGCGCTCGAGGACGGGTGTAGAAGCTGTATGGGGAACGCCGTTTTGATGCACTGGTTTGGCGTGAGGTTGTGGTGTCGTGATGGCCAGCTGTAAGTTATTGGTGGTGTGGATGATTTGCTTGGGTGCGATGTGATTTGACTAACGTTAATCGGTACCAAAGAACGCGACGTTCTAATCTCTTCCACTGAACGTCTTTAGCTGGCACGACTAAGTCTAGCGTACGCTGGACCTTGGTAAAACTTTGAGAGCGGAAAGGTTTGGGCACACTTTGATGGCTACGTTCAGAACAGACTTTACTACTTCGCCGTGCCGAAAATATCGTATTCGATTCAAAAACATAGAGTGTGGAAAGAGTGGATTGTTCTGGGTTGAAGTGATTCCTTCAATCCGGCATCATGAACCTCAATCCTCAGAACAGCGAAAACGAGAACATAGTCGTATGAGTCAATATTTCAGCGAACAGGTATTGCGAGAACATCGATTTTGGTGGAGACAACAATGGGACTTCGGGTGGCAGGAGTGGCCTACGCCACCAGCCGTGCTACGACCATTAGGAGTTCCCCGATATCAGACCTGTTAGAAGATCGAGACGAAATACATGTTTCGAAACGAGTACTTGTGTCGTGCTATGGTAGAAGAGGGATAGAGGGGGAAAAGACTGTATTTGCTTGGATACAATGCACCGGGGAAGTGGGAGAATTTTCAGAGCGAATACACCTGGCAAAGAGCCTAGTGGGCGGAAACTGAATGTCCGCTAGACAGGATGCCGCCAGGCTTAAGACAAAGAGCATGTCTTCGTTCAATTCTTCAACCTGCCTATTCAAGAACATTCGCTTGACCCGTAGATTACCTTGCCGTTCTAGGCAAAGAAGGCGTCGGTCTTTAGACGAGGGACATGTCTTCATTCCATCCTCCAACCTGCCTATTTAGGAACATTTGATCGATCCATTGATTGCTGTATTGTTCTAGGCAAGTCCAAAGTGCTTAAACAGTCCTCCGAGAACTTTGGAAGAGCCCAAATGGGTGAGAAAAAACAGCTGGGCATCAGTACCCGACCTCTACCAAAACTCCCAAAACCCAACTGGTCCAGAACCCCAAAATACCCAAAGCAGTCAATTTCTCAATTTCCTGTCGATTACTTTACCCAAATCGGCAGAAACACGTACTTGCCAGCTAGGCTAGGCAACAGGAGTGCTCATACCGGCGAACCAAACGCCAAAGGCCTAGGCACTAACGTTCTTGGTACCCGACCTTACACATATACCCAGGGACCTAATCTCTACCATAAACTAAGGGACGCACCCGCTTCGGCTCTCCAACCTACCTGATTCAGTAGGCCTTGCGATTTCTGTCGATTACAGGATTCGAGATCGACGATGAAGGTTTGGGGAGAAGGGGAAAGGTTAGGTACCGAATGGTACTACCACTTGGCTTGCATGGATGCTAGGCATCCGAACTTCAAACTGCCTCATCTGGATCCCTCAGTTTATACCGTCGAATGCAGGACTCAGGATCGACAAGAAATAACCGACATCGACGAGGAAGATTCGAAAAAAAGGGAAAAGGTAAGATGCACTAGGTACGATCGCGTGGTAGCACTACTTGGCGTGCGTGAATGCTAGGCATCCGATCTTCAAACTGCCCCATCTGGGTCCCTCAGCTTATACCGTCGATTACAGGACTCAGGATCGACAAGGAATGACGCCGAGAATTCGGGCCTTAGGAAAAGTGACAAAACACAAGAATTCTTCTGCTGGGCCGACCACCGGACATGTACGAGGGCTCACTATCCGAGCCTTCGTATTGCCTAAACAAGCAAGTTTCTTACGAACTGTTGAAAGCTGTGTTACTTTCGATAGTCTAGATTTACCCACCCGTAGTCGTACAACTTGTTGATTACCGAGAACAGCTTTTCCAGTACCAGAATCTTGCTCAGGTAGACCGTAGATGGTACTCGGCGTCTACGGACCGTACACATCCACATCCCCAAAGTCCCTCATCTGAGCATGTTTCCTGAACCGTTAAAAGCAGGGCCGTTCTCGATAGTTCAGTCTTCTCCACTCATGCGTGTGAAAGGCTGTGGGTTCGGGGCGTGTTCATGGTCCCCAAGGTCGAGGATGATACAATCAACCGCTGGACATCTACGGATACTAGGCATCCGAATCTTGGAAATGCCTGATCTGGTAGATGTTCCTTGGGACGCCGAAAGCAGTGCCGCTTTCGATAGTTCGACATCCTCTACTAGGGGTTGTGAAACCGTTTGGTTTTTGGCTGGCTGCTCGGAAGGACTACTCGACATGCACGAATGTTACAAAATCCAGATGTCCAGACTTCCCGATATGGCAAATCCGTCATGGTCTGTCGAAAGTTGCGCCGCTTTGGGTAATGCTTGCGTGGAGGAGCGGTCGAGGAGGGCTGAGTTCGGTAGCTGTTCATGACCTAGCCATTTGCCTGATAAGGCAACTTCGTGTATCGCCGTCGATTGCACGCAGGTTCTAGAAGCTCTGCAAGAACTGGAACCACGTTGGTGCGCCAAAGGCTTATATCACCTAATGGAGTCTGTTAACGAAGCCATACTATGGTGGCACGTCACTGACCAAGGCTGAACACGTGGGATGCGCAACCACGCGAGAGGAATGGTTATTTGTCAAGGCGCCTTCGCTGAAAGGCGGATCACCAGCAAAGACATGAGCAGCACTGACACAAATTTCGGATCTGCGTACAGCAGTATTCACTCCAAAAACAAGCACACGTTACACCCGGATAGTATTCAATATCATTCCAAGAACAACATACACACATCCACATCAATCTCCCTTCTTAATCTCCACATCCAAACCTAGCCTTCTCCCAAAGCCATCCTCACACTCAACGCAGCGTCGGTCCCGCAGCACTATGCGCACTCGCGCCCGCACCAGGCCCCACAGCCGCGTGCGTAGCCTGCCTGTGCGCCTCGGCTTCGCGGGCCTCGCGCTCCAGCTGTTCCTCCGTGCGCTTGTTGCCGCGCGCAATCAGTTTCTCGATGAGGCCGCCCTTCTTGGGCGTGTCGTGCTTGTCGCTGTGCTCGAATTCTTGGAGGTAGGCGACGCGCTCTTGGGGGGGCATCGCGGCGAGCTCCGAGTCGATGGAGTCGCGGTTGTCTGTGGGAGGGGGTACCGTGTTAGTGGAAGGTGGGTTGGTGGATTTGGGGTAAGGAGGGGCGGTGGTGGGTGAAGTACAGTGTGGGCAGAGGGGAGGATACGTACCTTCGATGGTGCCTACATTCTGGCCTGAGGACGTGGAAGTTCCGACGCTGGCATCGCTCTCGGTCTTGTTCTTGCTGCTGCCAATGTGGAGCTTCTCCTTGATTTTGTCCATGATGTATATAGGTGTTCAGGAATTGATAACTTTAGAGTGGTCGTTTAGGTTCAGGATGCGGTCCACGAGGTGTTGTGTTGTGTTGTTGGAGTGGGGCGTGATTCGGAGAGGGGTTCGAGCTATGTATGGAGAAGACGTCATACAGCGCAGCTACCGTACTGTGGCTTGATGGCTGAGCTCGCAGTAGCGGCTCCATATTGTGACGTTTGCCTGGCCGCTTGCTGAGCAGGTTTGCGGTGCGTTTGCGAATTTATGCATTCAATTGAAGTGCAGATGTGAATTTTATGGCATGGCGTTTTGACTTCGGGATCGGGAGGATTCGCATATGGCAAACCTCACTTGGCGTCAGATGTGCTTCGCAAGATCTCAACCTAAGTGCAACCATCACGTTATGTAATTACCTATTGGGGCAACTCTTCGCATGTTCCGTCGATTGCAGCGCCTATTCTCGTAATAGTTGAGGCATATTGCCGCAACAATCAACTCGGGATGGCTGCTCCCGCCAGACTAATCGAGAGGCTGTACCCCATCGAGCAATTTTGATGTATATCTCACTTGTAGGTTGGCACGAGGCTGAAGTTGGTATTCTTGGATGGATAGATACATTATGTAGTGCGATGCGTGATGGAATGTGTCTTGTGGTCTGTATGTCTCGAGGCCACATACTCAAATGTTATACGAAGGCGCTCGTATTTGGTAGGTCCTGAAGTATGACACGATAGATACGAGCAGCTTCGTAACCCGTATTTCTTTGTGCACCAATATTGGCGCGGAAGCCAGCATTTACGCCCTACGCCGCGATACGCCGCCTCAAAAGCAATAATGTTCACCGTTGGAACTGGCCTGTTAACGGTGACACACCCGACCGTGGACCATTGCCGCTATAGCCATCGTCGCTCGGCACTTGGCTGATGGAGCGACTTCCACTACTCTGGCCATCATCGTACGGTGTTCGCGGCGGTTGTAAAGGGATGTGGACCTCCTCCCACCGTGGCGTCACTGGTATCCTCGGCTCCGCGTGAAGCTCCTGCGGGGTGTCATTGATACTGACTGGTAGCTTCTTATCGGATGAGTAGTGAGAGCCAAGTGGCGATGCAAGCTCAGTCAGCGGTGTGCCGTTGAGCTCGGAAGGACCTTGCGACTTCATTGCCGTGGTGCTGTTGAGATGGTTTGACGAGCCGTTGTCCAATTCTGAATTCACAGCTAGTTCGAACGCTTCCTTCTTCGTGCGTCGTCTGCGGTGCCAGAAGAAAGCGAATATGGCGAGGAAAAACAAAAGTGCGGCGCCAATTGCAATGCCTACAATGGCTCCTGTACCAAGCCCAGATGATCCATCATTGGAGTTTGTGTCCGCATCTACTACAGACACAATTGTCACCACTTTCGCGGCCGGAAGTGGATCGGGAAAGACGGCTTGGGCGATCGTGAAGTTTAACCGCTCATAGTCTACTATGAGATATGCCTCTTGTAGCAACGTCCTCCCTAGTACAAATTGTGTATCGTTCGCGGCTCGGCGGATGGGAAAGTAGTTCGTCGCGTTCGGGTAGTACGGGTACGATGCCTGCAAGTCGAATGCTCCATATTGCAATTCGATGTTGGTGTAATCGGTGACCGCGCTACCAGGAGAGTTGGCGAACTTGAAAGTGAAGGTCGGATTCTTCGATACAAGCTGCCGATGGATGGTATCGTTGACGAGGTAGAGGTCGGTCTTGGGGTCGTAGATAAGTCCGAACGCTCGCTGGAATTGGGTGCAGACGGCTGTAGGAAGCCACAAATGAGGCACCGTTGAATCTACTACCGAAAAGTGTGCTTCTGATGTGAGTGAGAACGGTCCTTGCAGACTGTCCGAAGCTATTATGCTCTCAACTGACACAGTGAGAAGCTTTGCGGGATTCGTAGAGAAGGTGAATGAGAAGTTGTTCAAGTTCGGGCGGAAGCGAGTCGAGTCAAATCCGCCCAATATCAAGCTGCCAAAGACGTTTTTCAGTTTATATTTGGCGCCGGCCGTGTAGGCATAAGACAGACTCGGTATTCTTGTAACATTTCGCAATTGGACCAGAAGAGAATCGATGGACTGGGTCAAGCTTGCGAAGCTAGAATCCGCGATGCCCAATGGGAGATACCCAAGGAAGTAATCCAACTCTGAAGTGCCGGCAACGACCTGGCGGTCCAGCGACAGAGAATTGCTGTCTGCAGCCGAGCCCAGCGACACCTTGTCGAAACCGAAGAGCGCCGGCGCATTATAACCCAGCTCAGAATCTAGGCGCACGTCGTATTGTCCTATCGAAGACCATGAACTCGATGCATTGGCCTGAAAGCCGATGTTCTGAGCGCTGTTGAAGATCTCTGCGCCACGAAGCTGTGGGCAGTTCGCTGGATCAGTTCCCGCCTGGCATCCACCTGGCTCTACCAGCTGCGTGACACCGCTCTTCGTCGACGGCAGCACTCGGAAGTCCTGTCCTGGTGTTCCAACGCTGATTTTGAAGGTGCTCCAGCTTCCATCGTTTCCGTCATATTTCTGCGAAGGGGGAACAACGTACGGGGCGGTCGCTGCTCGCGCGACGAGTCTCATTATGAGATAGGAGAGTAGGGCAGCCCGGAAACGATTGGTATCTCAGACATGGATACGACGAGGTGATGCGGCTGACTGCGACGTGTGCGAGAGAATAATCATGACGGAGGAACACATGAGAAAAGAAGCTCTACGGTAGTCTCACATTCCAGCGCAAGATGACGAGGGAAGCGTGCCAGAGAACTGCTGTCGGTGGGCTTGCGAAAAGTCTGGGCTGGAGGTCCGCCTGACAGACCACGAACCGCAGATCCGTGAGAAACCAGATTCGCAAGCAAGGCCATCCGACATGGTTCGATAGGAGCTGGGAGTGCCAGCAGCGTGGTTAGTATGCTGGAGCGTGCTCAGCTGAATACGAGATGCTCCCCGGTTGGGGCTGAGGCTAGTGTCGGATGCATGAAGAATACGCTTGGTCCTGCACGTTGAAGCTGGGCGGGCCAATCATCGTGAGGAAGGAGAGATCCTGATCCGAGCCCCACAAAATCCAGCTGTCAGCCTCCTGGCTGCTGACTTCAACAATCCGTCTCAGCAAGCGGTGCTCCCATCTCATTCGGCATGCACGCAACTGTTATGAGTATCAGCCCTGCGCAGCCATCAACTGAAACCCGCCCCAGATTCAGTCCCCGCCCAACGAGAGCGCGGTCCGCAACGGCGCTCACCTGTGCATACGACGTCTTGATTCTTGAACGCGCAATTTATACGTGCAATTTATACCAGCTTGCTCAAAATGGCAAGCACTCGGGTGTATTGCTAGGATTTCAATCCTTCAATATCAGCCTTGCACAACCACATCACATGGGCGGCCTTCGATGATGGAGGACCAGATGAACTCTCTCTGAGATTAGATGTAGCAGTGTTGTGCTCATGTTCTGAATGAAAACCTCCAGTTCGACGGGGGTGAAGTTTGTGGCGAGGATCTGTCACCAATGTCATCGCGTTACACAAAGTGAGGTCCTGCTTGGCCTTGGCTCAGCACTTGCAGGCACGGCCACACCGTGCTGGCACCGTAGGGCTACAATTGGCCTAGGCCTTTACCTCGATCATCGACTAGGGGGACATCTAATCTTAGCAGGTTCCTCGACTTTGGTCTTTCCGTCGCTGCTAGCTGACTTCGATCTTCCTCGCGGTTGCGCTGTTGCATCGTCGCGACCTTTGCTTTATTCTTCGATTCTTCGCTTCGTCACTCGTTTATGCAGAAGGCGTTCGTATTTTTCCAGTCACCGTTTTCGGCTTTCGTTGAGTCCTGAAGGTTGACACAGTATCTTCTCAACGTTCAGCAAAATGTGGAGGCTTGCTCTTCTTGCGCCTCTACTCGCTTCTACATCTTCTGCTGCTGATCTGTCGCTCAATCAAGGTAAGTACTCGTGACATCGTATCGAAGAAGATAACTGATGTTCTTAGATTGTGCGTGAATACGACATGAGACCGTGTCATGTGGCGTAGCTGACGATTCAGATAATAATACAACTCCATCAGTCTCGTCAATATCCTTTCAACAATCAATACCATCGTCGACCACCACACCAAGTGTCACTAGTCCTTACGAGACTAAAGATCAGTCAACACATTCCTCGTCGATACAAGCGCCGCGCTCAAGCCCATCACTCCTGTCTTCCAATGCTGCATCTTCTAGCACTTCTCGGATTCTTTCAACGACCTCAGTATCCGTGCCATCTGTCAACTCGTCTACGAAAGTGTCGAGTAGTACTTCTCCGTCGCCCAGCACGGAAGGTACAACACGATCAAAGATGACTTCCACCTTAACGAGTTTGTCAAAGTCTACCAAGAATGGCAACTCTATCCCCCCGTCTTCGTCGACTCCTTGTACGGGGTGCGCCCTTCAAGCAAGCAGACCCGTGACCACGTTCTTCAAATCTCAAGAACAGGGTCCTTGGACAAGCATCCTAGTGACAGAGACAATTATAACGTCCTTCATCACGTACTTCATCAACAGTGCTACCATCGACACCATCGTCACCAAGAGTCAAACGGTCAATCAAACCAAGACACTGGTTCTTTCCGACAAGAAAACAACCATTACTCACCAAACACCGGTATTCTCAGTCTATCCAACGCCCGGTGTGGTCTTGACATTAGAGGCTGGTCCAACCTACGTGATTTACGCGAATCTTTTCGGAGGACTAGCGGAACCACTCAGGTCTACGAAAAAGCCACTATCCAGTGATGCCAGCACCTGCAGCGTATACGAAACCCGACTCTCAAACTGGCAGCCCAAACAGACGGACGACTGGAAGTATTTCATCGAAACGTATACGCAACCACCGCCGCGCGATGATTCAGTAGCGACTTTCAGTGTACCGTCCGCGGCGATAGAGTATCTCAAAACCAACTCTGCCATAGTATCGCAATTCCGGGGCTCGGATATCGCAACATGTACTCCTATTTTCAGACCATCGGAAGGCGACCGCGAAAACCCTGCCAAAACAACCGCGGCTTTATTTCCCCCAGCACCGGCAAAGCCCAGCCCTGAGAGGCAAAGTACAGCTTATGCGGCCTTTCCACCTACCAAAACACAAACATGGCTGGACACGTCATACACATCCGTGTCTACGTACATATCAGTGAACGGATGCCGCAGATGTCAGACAGGCCCATTGTACGATCCCGTTTTCTCCGGCGTAGATATCGGCGACCCTGCGACCCTCCCATCAGGAAGACCCAATGATGTAGGCAAAAAGCCCGACGATACCATTGTAATTCCTCCCGGCGCACCAATTGTGATCGGAACGAACACGTACACGGCTACTCCTGTCAAGCCCACGTCGCCTCCAGGTCGACCAAATGCACAGGACGTACAGCCGCCTCTTATTGTCATCGGTACTCACACCATCACTCCGGGTGGCTCAGCTATCATCGACGGCCACAATGTCTATGTTCCTCTACCCACACCAGGGGGCAACGGCAATGGCGCTGTCGTAGTCGATGGCAACGCTCCCGTCATCACGCCCGCGCCCGTACTCTCCGTCGGCGGCCAGATCGCCAGCGTAACCATCGTAGATGGAACAATGCAGTACGCAATCGGCAACCAAGTCCTCGTCCCCGGAAGCTCCGTCGTGATAGACGACACTACCTTCGCTCTGCCCGCATCAGGCAGCAACACCATCATAATCAACGGCGTCCCATCCTCCCTCAACGCAGCTCAATCCTCATTCACACTCGGCCAGCAATACATCACAGCCACCATCTCCGCCGGCACAACATCCTTCATCTTCAACCCCAGCCAAACACTCAAGCCCGGCGTCGCAGTCACTGTCTCAGGAACAACATTCAGCATGCCGCTCAGCGCATCTGGATCCGTGGTCGTTATCAACGGCGTGACATCCACGCTACCTCCAAGTCCGAGCACCACCCCATTCGCACTAACGATTAACGGGAAAACGTATACTGCGACTACGCGCGGTGGTACAGCGGAGTTCGTGCTAGCGCAGGGCGTCACGCTGAGACCAGGGGAGGTGGTTACGATATCGGGTACGACGTATAGTTTGGTTGAGCAAGGGACTGCGCTGGTGGTTAATGGCGTGACGAGTAGTGTGGCGCGTGGGCCGGCGGCGAATAGTGCGAGTACGACGGGGAGTGCAGGTGCGAGGGATGTGGGGGGCTTTGTGTGGAGTGGGATTGGTGGTGGAGGAGGGGGGAGTAGGAGTACGGGTGGAGCGGCGCATGTGAGAGTGGGAGGGTTGGATAAGTGGATTGAGACTGTGGTTATTGGGGTTGCGGGGTGGCTTTTGATGCTTTGAGGGATGTGTTGTGTGGATGGATGGGAAGGAATATTTGCATCAGCGCGGCGTTTTTGGGGGGATGGTTTGGTTATGGGTACAAAATACGGCTTGGAATATTATACCTTTGAGGTGTTGGTTATGAGCATTCTGGATATATGCTGTAATGATAATATCAGCTCGATGTACATAAAGACAAGGTTCTTTGCACAACCTTTGAATCCTCAAATCTACTTGCACAAAACGCTTTCAACGCCTATTTCCCAGATATGTACAATTTTGATGTCACATGCAGAAGTAATTCCAGCCCATACCCTTCACATGCTAGTCCTCGAGTTCTCCGCGGCGGTCTTCCACGCACTCGGTACCACTCCTCACGTACCTCGGCACACGATGGCCTACAATTTCGCAGCCGCAACGGGCGCACCGACCTGTGAGGGCACACTTTAGCTTACGTTCACGTGCTCTCAGGTTCAAAGGTAGGTGGTGTAGTGTAGATCAAACAAGCTTTTACATTGTGCTTCGAGGCTTCATTGGCCGTGAGATGGTATGATGTGGTGCAGTGGTATAGATACAAGACGAGATGCAAAACATGGGAGTGCGTGCGATGTGTTTAGAGCTTGGCAGCTCCCTTGGGTGCACCTACATTCGTGATTTCGTTGTAGAGCAGCCTGTGATGTATTAGTACTCGAATTCAGTGGTAGGTGAGATCACGGTAACTTACGAAGTCAGGAACTCAGCATAGTCCTCGCCAGTGACCTGTCCCTCAAAGTACTTCTCCGCGAGATGAAACTTGTTGCCCTTGGGTGCCTTCTGGCTAAGCTGTTTCGCTTGCCCATGCAGGAGCTCAAGAGCATACGCCTTCGTGACCTTCTTGCCCTCAGCAGTCTGCACACCATGCCTCGTCCACTGCCATAGCTGGCTGCGAGACACTTCAGCAGTCGCAGCGTCCTCCATGAGGAAGTTGATGGGCACGCAGCCCACGCCACGGATCCATGCCTCCATGTAGCTGAGGCCAATGTCGAGGTTCTGCTTGATACCGGCTTCGGTGACCTTGCCGGGCACGTTCATGTTCAGCAGGTCGTTGGCGGTGATGTGCACGTCTTCGCGGCGGACGTGCATCTGGTTGGGCGTGGGCATGTGTGTGTTGAAAACGTCGGACGCGATGGCCGCGAGCGCTGGGTGAGCGACCCAAGTGCCGTCGTGGCCGGCGCGGACTTCACGAAGCTTGTCGGCGCGCACCTTGGCCATGGCGGCGTCGTTCCTGGCCTGGTCGTCCTTGATGGGGATCTGGGCAGCCATACCGCCCATGGCGTGCACGCCTCGCTTGTGGCACGTCTTGATAAGCAGCTTGACGTATGCGTCCATGAAGGGGCTGGTCATGGTGACGGAGTCGCGGTCGGGGAGAACGAAGTTGGGGTTTTGGCGGAAGCGCTTGATGGTGCTGAAGATGTAGTCCCAGCGACCGCAGTTGAGACCAGCAGAGTGGTCACGGAGCTCGTAGATGATCTGTTGAAGTTAAAAATCGTTCTCCACTCGCAATGCATGTTTCGGCGTACCTCATCCATCTCGAAAGCAGCCGTGATGGTCTCGATCAGCACAGTGCCGCGGATGGTACCGCGCTTCATGCCGATGTAGTCCTGAGCCAGGTTGAAGGCATCGTTCCACAGGCGCGCCTCAAGATGCGACTCCATCTTCGGCAGGTAGAAGTATGGCCCTGTTCCTCGCTTGACGAGCTCATGCGCGTTGTTGAAGAAGTATAAACCGAAGTCGAAGAGGCCACCAGAGATGGGCTCACCGTCAACGGTGAAGTGCTTCTCCTCGAGATGCCAGCCACGCGCACGAGCGATAAGTGTGGGAAGGGTTCGGTCGGCGCGAAGCTTGTACTCCTTCGCGCCCTGCTTGAAGTCGACTTGCTTTCGGATGGCATCGTAGAGATTCAGCTGGCCGTTGATCATGTTGTCCCATGTTGGCGCGCTTGAATCTGGGATTGTTAGCATACAATTCGTCGATCTTCCACGGAGAACGGCTCACCTTCGAAATCAGCCATGTATGTCCAGACGTTCGAGTTCAAGGCATTGACGACCATCTTGCGGTCTGTCGGCCCTGTAATCTCAACACGTCGGTCCACCAGGCCAGGAGCTGGTGGTGCGCCCCTCCATGTGTCGTTCTCGCGAATGTGCTTGGTCTCTGGTAGGAAGTCGAGGAGATTGCCCTTGTCGAGCTCTGCTTGTCAGATCACTCTGCGCTGGAGCAATTCCTTGCGGCGCTGGTTGAACGTGCGGTGGAGAAGAGCAAGGAACACGGCAGCGTCCTTGCTGAGGATCTTCTTGGTCTGGTCATTGAGGTCTCCGAGGATGTTCACCTCGCTGAGGATGGTATCAGGGCTAGCTGCCATTGCGAAGTATGATGTTGTATAAAAAGTCAATGTTTCAAAAGCTCACGTTACGGAATGTGAGGAATGTGCTGATGATTGGGAGCGCAGGAGGCCGGGCGGACTAATGGTGTTATATTCCACATCGACGTCACGCATCTTGAAGCTGGACCGAGGATCTGCTTTGTCGCTAGTCCGGCTGTTGTGAATGGATGAAGCAAACCCCGGAGTACTGGAGCTTCTAGCTTGTGACGCTTGCATGTGCCAAGGAGCCCCGCATATCGTGCTCGATCAATACATCAGTTACGCATCATCCCCGGCAGTGGTGCAGCTATTGGACGCGTCGAAAGTTTCGAATTCAACGCCTGCGTATGCAAATGGCTGAGAGCTGCGTTGGATTTCGGATGGTACAGGATGCTCGCGGAGGTCGCCGGCAATACACGGAAGTCGCGATACTGAGCTCTCTGATAGCGGGTGCTCTTCCGATGCTGTTGCCGGACGTCCCCGACCACCATCAACAGTGCCTTTGCTGATTTCTGACAATTGTCCAGGCTGCTTATATACTCTGCCGAATCACCCGTGTCCGTGATATATGTCGTGTGCAAAATGTACTAACAAAAATGGCTGCTTCGGCGTGTCCATATGTCCTGACTGGGACTGGAGTTGCTGACTCCTGGAGCATACGAGCGAAAACGCAGAGGCGCTCGTGAGACAAAGGCACCCAACGATGACTGCAACTGTGGTGCTCAAGGCAGTTCCAGGTGTTACAATTCGGCGGCGCAATTCTCGGAGACGTGTCGAACTGCCTAACATGCTTCAACCTGCAGTGCAGTCTGACACAACGCGCCGAATCCAGCTCGTCTAAAGTATTGGGAATTCATATACAGTTTCTTGTCATTTGGCTTGATTGAAGTTGACGGGGAAGACGTAGATACATCTCAGAGCCATTGGCCCTCGTGATGTATGGTACAGGGCACTGGGTCACAAGGACCGAGACAGTGCAGTGATGTGAAGTGAAAAAGACAGATCATGAACATGAAGGGATGGAAAGAATAAGGGAAAGTCTGGTGTATGTGCATGTCACATCCTTGGGGCGCCCAATTCGACGTGCAGTAGATGAAAGTGAGGGTCAGGGTGAGCGTGAATTGGGCACGGCCAGTGCGCATGAGGCCGCAATCAAATGAGTATTGCGTTCCATAAGCACGCGTGAGAATGAGGATGAATTTTTTCGGCCTTTGGTGCTCTGCATGATGGAGTCGCTCTTTCCAGAAGGCGCGCGTTAGCGCTGTTTGCGCGTCGTGGTGCTCTTTCCTCCCTGAAGCTTTCCTCTCACCTCACTCACATTGACCTCCTCAGTTCTTCATTCATTACAGCTCATGCGAAGTCCGCCCTACGGTCACAGCTCCCGCCGAGATCATGTGCTTGTTTCACTACACAAACTACGACAGCGATTGGCCTGTCTATCCCTCACCTCGCGGACGTCCACAGCTAGCTTGGGTGGTTCCGGTCGACATGGGCGAACTGGGGGCTAGTTTCCAAGCCATTGCAGACACCATGCCTCAGACCACGACCTTGCGTCTAGCCCACCGATTTCGAGACTGCTTACTTTCATGGCTGCCACAAGAGCTTCTCGAGGACGTTGTTAGCCATGTTCAGCTTGCAGCTCGAGCGTTCAGCGACCACAATGGTACCAAGACTCTGTTTGTTGGCAGGGAACATGTCTACCCGAGGACCAATTCAACGTCTACGATGAGACCATTGAGCGACTATGGCATAAAGTCTACAGTGACGAGCGCTACAGCCGTTTCTTGGATCCAAAGCCAGAGTCTGCCACCGAAGCAGAGAAGGTGGAGACAGTGCGAGACATGGTTAGCTATTCTTATCAGGCGTACGAAGATGAGGAAGGCTGGACATTGCATTTTGACGCATCCGTTCGGTGGATCGATCGGACCTGCATGTGTCCTGAGGAGTACTCCACAGATAAGAGGAAAGTTGGCAAATTCACTGCCTTACACAATGTAAGTCGTGCCGAATGTGATAGGGCACAGCCAGATACACAGTTGATCGGAATAGGTTCTGAAGTCCCAGTTCGGTCTCGAAGTCATCATACTCCACGAGATCATGTCTCCTGCTATGTATGAATTTCTACCAAACAATCATGACATGGGAGAGTACGCAACCCAAGCTTCCTGAAGCCCCCTCAACTTCCACTCATGGATCGCCCACCACAACCTACGACCTTTTCGACGAACCTATGGTGCACACGGCATCCCGCGAGATCCTTGACCCTTCCTACCTCCGCATCACTGGAAAGCAGCGTTCTCGCTTCTCACGAGCAATGAAGCGACTGGGCATCAAACCAAAATACCATCTCAGCGAACTGGAGCCGCACATCATTCACCCCATGAAGGATAAGGGCTTGGCAGGTCTCTGCTCGTGTCGCGAGATGGACTGTCCGGGTGAGGCCCCGGACCTGCATTCCTACGAACGGCCAGCTTGCCTGGAGTACACCATCCAACTCAAGAGCAAGGGTATGTAGAGGGTTTCAATCAGCTAGAGCTCACTAAACTAATGCGCACAAGTAGAGCTGGAGAAGGAGTCGTGGCCGAAGCTGATGAATATTGCTGCGTCGGACGCCGTGTCACCATATGGATGGGGCTAGTGAGAGCTCTCACATGTCCGACTCGAACATAAACGAGGGAAAACAACAGCACAGCAGCGCATCCTTCATCGGTGACCGATATCCTTCGCGATGTCTTGTAAAGATGGCAAGGAGAATGTTCAGGGCGAATTCATGAATTATAGGGAGGGGTAACTTATATGCATTTAACAAGCAGCATCATGGCTTTAACATGCCCATCGTAGTGCAATGTACCAACGGAACTAGCAGAGTATTTCGATCACGACTGGTCTCTTGATCTTTAGCCTCTAGTTTCCCCATCCTCTTCCCTCTTCATCACCTCCTCATCCCTATCCCAAACCTTTGCCCCCGCAACCCACGTCTGCAACACCTCCCCACTCTGATCCAAAACCGTCAAATCCGCCCTCCTGCCCTCCCTCAATACACCCCTTCCGCCCTGCCCATCAATCCCCATCAGAGTTGCCACATTCTCCGTCACCGAGCATACCGCCTCCGCAATCCCACACCCACTCCACTCCATTAAGTTCCTAACACTCTGCTGCAATGGTATACACCCGCCAATCAACGTCTCAGTCCCAGCAATAGTAGCGCGATTCCCAGCCTTCGTTTGCTGGTGCGGAATCTGCGAGTGGCCCGGATACGTACCGTCTGGAAGCGAGGCGAGTTCGATGCTGTCTGTTATGAGAATCGAGCGCCGGGGATTCGTGCGGTGAAGGAGTGAGACTGTTGCTGGGTGGAGGTGCTGGCCGTCTGCTATGATGGTGTAGTACGGTGGAGTGGGCTTGTGTGTTGGTTGTAGAGAGATTAAGCCTGCGAGACCTGGGGCTCGGGAGCCATATGGTGGCATGGCGTTGAGGGTGTGTGTTAGACATGTTGCGCCTGCATTTAAGCCTAACAAACCCTCTTTATATGTGGCTGTCGAGTGGCCCATGGATACTCTTATGTCTTGTGCCGTGAGATCTTTGATTAGGGAGCTAGAGTCTGGGAGCTCGGGCGCTAGGGTGACGAGCTTGACGGAGGATGAGATGTTGGAGGAGCCGTAGATGGAGGATGGGGAGGTGGAGCAGGAGTGGAAGAGAGAGGCGTTGTGGGCGCCGTTTTTGGTGGGGTGCAGGTAGGGGCCTTCGGTGTGGGCGCCGAGGAGGGATGCTGATGATGGTATTGAGCGGGGGGAGAGGGACGGGAGGATCTGTGGGTGGTGTTAGCTGTGTTGTCAGCGACAAGGTGTGACTTCATTCATTTGAAGTCGGGATGGAAGATCCGTTCATTGTGACATTGTCATGTAGATGCCACGCGCGATCCAGTAGCTTAACGTGGTTGTTGTGCTTCAGCGGTAAGGTCTCCTTTCAGATCTAAACATGTATCACCTCACGATCGGAAAAGCATCAGGCATGTAAAAGAACTTCTGACCTTTTGAAACTCAACACTCTTCACAGTAGGGATTGTCGCCCAGAACCCAGTAACACCTTGCGTAGCATAATAACGTGCAATATCATCTACGTTTCGTGCATAACTCTTCCCATCCTTAAAGTGCGTAAAGTGGAAGCCGTTCGCGCCGTTGGTGTGGAGTTCCAGGAATCCCGGTGCGATGATGTTGTCTTCCAAGTCTACCGCTTCGCCTCCAATGTATCCTTCTCTTTTCAAGATAAGCCCCGTCTCGTCGGAAATAACGAGGTGGTCGTCCACGAGCTCGCCATCGAGGATGTAGCGACAATTCGTGAAGAGGGTAAACCAGCCTGACATTGTGTATGTATACTACCGATAATGCCGCCTTCAATTTTGAGGCTCAGTATGTCCTAAAGGTTGGCACAATAGAGTCCGTAGCGGGCAAGATGCGGGATGGCTGTGGGTCGGAATCGCATCGTCCCAAATCGGTCTAGACGCGGGCTGATTATGACGATCTGTGCTGGGATTCAAGATGCGCAGGCCAGGATTTTTGTACATACGCGACGCAGCCACGCAGCCACGGTGGGGATTTGACCAGCTCTGGGCCGTTCAAAATCAAGAGCTGAATGCTCGCGCCCGTCCCAAACGGAAACGCGGCTGCTCAATCTGGCGTTGATACCCACTTCTTGAGGACGGTGATGTCATAATCTATTACCTTTGAGCTTTGAGATGTCGTTGCCCTGCTTGTCACACGGGGAGCTCTCCGCTTTATCTGTGCTTCTTCCCTTTACCCCTCTAATCTTCACTTGCTCTCTCACCACTCGCTTTGCTCTTGGGTGAGGTTTGCGCTTCCCTTCGTCTCTAGTTAAGGCTGCGCGGAGACGACACCTCGACACCTCAGCAACAATGGCGCAACAACAGAAAGCCGGCGCGGCTGGAGGCCATTATAGCGGAAAAAATCCAATTCCAACCGTGAAGCAGTTCATCGACAATTTGGACAAAGACAAGAAGGAGCGTGACCGCGAGATCGATGAGCAAGCAAAGGCGAACACGGCGACCGGCCAGAAGGCTACTACAGCTGGCGGAGCCCAACCACACAAGATGCAGAAGCGATCAGAAGATGGCACAGAGAAGACAGTCACAGATCCGACGACGGGAAACCAGGTCACCATTGCCGATGTGAACAAGGACATGATGGGCGAGGTGGAGAATCCCCATCTGGTAGTACCGAATGCCAACCTCCAAAAAGATACAGTATGTACCAACCTACCAAGTCGTATTGAACACACAAGCTAACAAATGGAAGCCTATCAAGACAGATCCTCATCAGTCGCTCGAAGACTACAAATACAACCAAGACGTCACTGCGCCACCCGACCCAGTCGCCGAAGGAACAACTTCAGACGTACCGATCCATGGCGAGAAGACCAATGTTTTATTCCACCCGACACCGTCCGTCAGTTACGAGCCGACGTTCGCAGCTCTGGAGAAGCGCGCTGGCTTTCTCTGCATTGGCATACTTGTGACCACAATCGTGGTTGGCAAGATGTTTGGCGGCGCTCTCAAGGGCCTGATACCACTTGGCATGTGCCTGTCCTCCGGCGTGTGGCTGTGGATGAAGGAGGTCGTCCGCAGCGGACGCGAGGTAGAATGGCACAGTGAGGCGACGCGTGGTCAAATGGTGTGTATGATTCGCCGTGCGCATGCAAAGAAAGCTAACGGCTTGGTAGGCTACGCTGAACCTTTTGCCCGAGTCGGTGGAATGGATGAACACTCTACTCGGCATTGTTTGGGGATTGATCAATCCTGACATGTTTCAGGGCGTTGCCGACATGCTCGAAGACGTCATGCAGGCGTCGGTTCCAGGCATCATCGAGAACGTACGTGTTGCGGAAATCAACCAGGGCAGCAATCCTCTGCGCATACTCAGCTTGCGCGCTCTTCCGGACGCTCACATGGGCGATATGAAGAAAGCCATCCATGAAGAGAACAAGAAGAACAAGGACCCCCAGGAAGCGGCTGCCGACGAAGAGGGTGGAGATTACTACAACCTCGAGGTGTCGTTTGCCTACCATGCGCAGCCTAGTGGAAAGCGCGCGTCAGACAAGGCACGCAACATGCACATGCAGCTCGTCTTCTACCTAGGCATAAAGGGTCTCTTTGGTGTGCCACTGCCAATCTTCGTGGAGCTTCAAGGACTGGTTGGCACAGTGCGACTTCGGATGGCAATGACACCAGAAGCACCGTTTCTCAAGACTCTGACCTTCACGCTCATGGGCGCACCACAAGTCACCGCTGGGTGCATACCGATGGTTGAGAAGGGCGTGAACATCCTCAACCTGCCATTGATTAGCAATTTTGTTAATTACGCCATCAAGGCGGCTGCAAGCAGTAAGCAGATAGATCTGAAAGCATGTACGCAGAGTGCTGACTAGTACAGTGTATGTGGCTCCAAAGTCCATGTCGATTGATATGCGAGCGATTCTCCAAGGCGACTCTGTGCAGAAGGATACGGAAGCTTTGGGCGTCCTCTGGATCCGGATACACCGCGCCAAGGGACTGAGCAAGCAGGATCGTCGCGGCTCCAAGCATGGTGGAAGTGACCCTTATATCACGCTTGCTTTCTCAAAGTACGGAAAGCCAATGTACTGCACACGTGTGATCACGGACGACCTGAACCCCATCTGGGAAGAGACTGCTGCGCTGCTTGTTGGGCCTGAACTCATCAAGGCCGACGAGAATCTCAGTGTTGAGCTTTGGGACTCTGACCGACATACCGCCGATGACATTGTGGGCAAAGTCGAGCTTTCGATACAAAAGATGATCCAGCACCCTGGCAAGATGTATCCGCAGGTATCGAAGCTGGCAGGTATGGATGCTGACAGCGAGATGCCTGGAGAGCTTCACTGGGAAGTCGGATATTTCACTAAGCCGCAGTTCCGCAAAGAGATGAGGACCGATGGTAAGAACAAGGCCCTTCCAGACACGCTTAAGGACGATCCAAAGCTACAAGACGACAAGGGCGTTATCAACAGCGAGGAGGATGACGCCGTCATGCACACTCCACCAGATCCTCTCTGGCCCAGCGGTGTTTGCAGTGTCGTTATTCACCAAATCGTCAACCTTGAGCTTGAGAACATCAAGGGATCGGAGAATCACAAGGGACGCGAGTACGAACCTGCGAAGCCCTACGGCGAGGCCAAGGAAGAGACCGGTGGGAACCTTCCGACCAGCTACTGTACAATTTTGTACAACGACGAACTCGTGTACCGCACTCGATCGAAAGCAGTTTCGTCTCAACCCATTTTCAATGCAGGAACCGAGCGTTTCATCCGGGACTGGCGCTCGGCTATCATCACTGTCACCGTACGAGATCAGCGCAACCGTGAACACGATCCCATTCTTGGTGTTGTGCCACTCAAGCTGACTGACATTCTGGAAACCTCTTCTCAGGTATCTCGCTGGTACCCCTTGGATGGTGGTATCGGCTTTGGGCGGATTCGCATTTCACTCCTCTTCCGCAGCATAGAAACTCGCTTGCCTCCAAATATGCTCGGATGGGACGTCGGCACCTTTGAATTTCGCTCCGAGCGCATACTTGCCACGGGCTATCAGCATGCTCCCAAGATCAAGCTCCGGACAGGTGGATCGACTGGTAAGCTCGGCCGAGCCCATGCGAAGAAGCTTGACGAGGGCGACGGCTACTACTTCGACTTGACGGACAACGGAGGAAAGAATAACGTGCATCTTCCGGTCAAGCATCGTTACAGGTCTCCAATTGTCTTTGAGTTCCACACTGCCAACAAACGTAAGGCTGACGCCTATGCCGTTATCTGGCTACAGCACTTCATCGACAACGAGGACCAGGACATCAACATCCCAATCTGGAGTACGTCTTCTCCCGCTCGTATCACGCAAAACTACATCACCGAGGACAACTGCAAACAGGAGCCCGGTCTAGAAGATCTTGAGGAGGTTGGGCGCCTGCAGTTCCGTGCTCGTTTCAAGGCTGGCACAGACGAGTCCCACGCAGCCTTTGTAACCGACAACAGCACGCGCGAGACCTACGAGACCTGGGAAGCATGTCTGACGGAAGGTGTGCGCAACCGCAAGGTCGAGAAGGAGCTTCCAGAGCGGGTACAGCAACTGCATGAAGAGTCACTCACAGCAGGTCGCGATATTCTCAAGAACGCAGACGAAGACGAGAAGAGGAAGTGGCTCGCAAAGGACGGCCAAGATTGGTCGGGCGCGTTCGGAGATGACCCAAAGGCGTACATGAATACCAAGGGTCAAAAGAGGCGGGAGCCTGGTGTTGAGGAGCCGCTGCATGATCGTTACCACCCGTCCGACAATGAGGACAACGATGATGATTCTGATGACTCCACTTCCTCGTCAGACCTCGGTGTCGAAGATGCGAGCAACGTCGGGAACGCTGGAGCCATGACTGGCGGACCGGGCGATGGCATCAAGCACCAACCCACCGACCTCTCACCGAATGCCAACCAACCTCGCGCATCTCACGCTACCGACCGCACTGACACTACTGCGACTACGGCTACGACCTCTGGTACGAACGGCTCATCGAACTCGAGCAAGGACATCAACAAGCAGAACAAGCGGACCGAGGAGCGCAAGCACCGTGGCTTGATGCAGTGGAAGCCAGCGAGGAATGCGCGCTTCGCGAAGAACGAAGCTAAGATTGGCCTGTCCAAGCTTAAGAAGAAAGTTACAGGTGGCCTGGATGGTAGGCAGCCGGGTGTTGAGACTGGTAAGCACTTCTTCAATCTCCTGCAAGTAATAATGCTGTGACTGATACTTGCGTAGAAACTGGACAGTAAAAGCATTCATGATGGTGCGATGGGGAGGCCTTGAGCTGGAAATAATGTTAATGAGTAGCGACGAAGAATGTATATGGCGAGTCGGTTGACTACATGACAGACAATCATTGCATTCTACGGCGGAGGTAGGGTTTCACGGTAACGATTTCTACGTAGTATATGAGAAACATGTTCAATTGCTCTTCATTCGTTGTGTTCGTACTGCCTGTTTGCTTTGTGCGTCCAATGGCTTCTCCCATCACTTTCGTGTGTCCGTTGTTGGAGGTTTGCAATTGTGGTAAAGAAAATATTGTGCGCAACCCATCTTATAGGCGGAAGCGCAATGCCCAAGCCAACTCGTTGACGACTCATCATATACGACTCAGCGTCTCTTATCACGAGCGGCAGTGGCAACACCCTGCACACCCACCGCAACTCCAGCAGCGGCATTCGCGACAGTCGCAGCGCCGTAACCGCCCATCTGACACTGTCAACCTCACTCCTTGGCGCAAACAGAAAGTAGTACTCACAGCAGCAGACTGCAGCACCGCGAACGTACTACCAGCTTTTACAGCGCCCGTGCCTGACTGCACACTAGCCGCGATCGAACCTATGCCCATCAGCCAGAACCTCCATCTTGTGTGTGTACTTGCTCACCTGCCACTATACCATTGCTAGCGAAGCCGGCCGCAGCAAGTAGAGGAGCGGTGATGATGCCCGGCGCAAGCAGTAAGACCCCGCTCACGAGGTGCGACATTGTGCGGATTGGGTGCTCGACGACGTAGCGGGCGATGGGAGGCGCGATGGCGCGGAAGGTGTTTTTGACGGTGGAGATGGCGTTGCCCATTATTGGAGATAGTGAGGTGCGGTCGGATGTGGTGGGAAGTTGTATATATGCATGT
>Ga0265798_10003206_pt1 | contig 23423 bp, 22 predicted proteins | sample P3T30metagenome_FD_192430 | JGI IMG/M metagenome (GOLD analysis project Ga0265798, IMG submission 192430) | Plant litter microbial communities from East Loma Ridge, Irvine, California - P3 T30 | ecosystem: Environmental > Terrestrial > Plant litter > Unclassified | place: USA: California... | reverse complement strand
CACGGCCTGCAGCAGGTGCCTTACGAGAAGCTGGTCGCCTGGCCGTTCGGCGATTTCATCTTCAATACCGAGTTCGACATGATCTCGGACATGGGCAAGATCCGCCGCGCCGGCTTCACGGAGGCACTGGAACCGGGCGACACGGTGGTTGCCGCGATCCAGAGCCTGCGCCGGCAGGGTTATCTGCCCTAAACGCTGGGTTCGGCGATGGCGCGCACGCGGCGGCCGTGCGCCTGCATCGCGATCGACAGCAGCAGGCCGGCGCCGGCCAGGCTGGCTGCGACCCATTGCGGCGAGGCGTAGGAGTAGCCGAGGGTCAGCGGAATGCTGCCCAGGAAGGCCCCCAGCGCGTTGCCGATGTTGAAGCCGGACTGGCCCAGCGAGGAGCCCAGCATCTCGGCTTCGCGCGAATGTTCGATCAGCAGCATCTGGATCGACGGCCCCAGCGCCAGCGCGTTCGCGCCGACCAGGAAGGCCAGCACCACCATCGCCACCTGCGACGATGCCAGCAGGGCATTCAGGCACAGCAGCACGATCATCGAGGCCAGCAGGATGGTGATCGCGCGCAGCGGATGCACGCGGTCGGCCAGCTTGCCGCCGAACTGCACGCCGACCGTCATGCCGACCCCGACCACGGTCATGATCAGCGGGATCACGTTGGCGTGGAAGTGCGTCACGTCGGTCAGCAGCGGCGCGATGTAGCTGAGCCAGGCGAAGAAGCCGCCGGTGCCGATCGAGGTGATGCCCAGCGCCAGCCACAGCTTCGGGTTGCGGAAGATGCGCAGGTCCTGGGCCAGGCCGGCGCGCCGGCTGCCCTCGAACCAGGGGATGAACTTCTGCACCATGAAGGCGGTCGCGAGGCCGATCGCGGCGACGATCAGGAACACGAAGCGCCAGCTCATGTTGTGGCCCAGCCAGGTGCCGGCCGGCACGCCGACCACGTTGGCCAGGGTCAGGCCGGAGAACATGCTGGCCAGCGCCGCCGCCTCCTTGCCCTTGTCCGCCAGGCGCGTCGCCACCACGGCGCCGACGCCGAAGAAGGCGCCATGCGGCAGGCCGGCAAGGAAGCGGCACAGCATCATCGTGTGGAAATTCGGCGCGAAGGCCGACAGCGCGTTGAAGACCGCAAACATCAGCATGAACCAGACCAGCACGCCGCGCGGCGGACGGTGGCCGAGCATGCTGACCAGGGTCGGCGCACCGACCACCACGCCGACCGCGTAGGCGGAGATCAGGTAACCCGCTTGGGGGATGGAAATGTTCAGGCCGGTGGCGATGTCGGGCAGGATGCCCATCATGACGAATTCCGTCATGCCAATGCCGAAACCGCCGAGGGCCAGAGGGGCCAGGCTTTTCTTGATCACTGTGTGCTTTTCTTGTTACGGGGGAGGTCGGCCACTATAGCCCCGCACGCCTGGGACGTCCGCTTTCGAGTCGTGATGACCGGTATAGCCTGCAATGATAGCGGTATCAGCGGTTTTCTGCCGAGCTTGCCTGCGGGCGCTCCGCGAACGCGGCCGGCACAAGGCGCTGCCCGCTGCCGTTCAGCGAGCACTGCCAGGACATGACCAGGTAGACGACATACAGCGCGGAGCGGCCGACGGCGTACCACAGCACGCTCTGGCACAGCGAGAGCGGCGCGCTGAACACGCCGACGGTCATCAGGAACAGCGCGATCTGCCAGCCCAGTTCCATCTTCTGTTTGCCGGCGATGAAGAACACGTAGCTCAGCGGACTGGCGATGAAATTGAAGAAGCACAGCGGCGCGAGGACGCGCGCAAACTCGCCGGCGGGCCGCCAGTCTGCGCCGAAGATCCAGCTGAACAATGGTGGCGCAAACAGGAACAGCAGCAGCGAGGGGAACAGCGCGAGCAGGACCAGGGCGCGGAAGGTGGTCAGGTAGACGCGGCGGCAATTGCCCAGCGCTTGGTACGCCTGCACGGCCTGGCGCTTGAACACTTCGAGGACGGAGGCGGCGACCAGGGTGACCGGTGCGCTGATCACGCGCTGGGTCAGGGCGAACAGCCCGGCTGCCAGCGCGCCATGGCGCAAGCCGATCATGAGCAGCGGCAGCTGTCCGACCAGGGTGTTAAGCAGGCTCGACGGCAGGGAAAAACGCCAGAAGGCCTGGTGCCTGACGAGGTAGTTGCGCTGTTCGATGTCGAGCTTCAGCTTCAGACGCTGCATGGGCGGCACCAGCAGTCTGCGCGCCGCCCACAGGCCGGCGGCAAGGCCGATCAGCTGGCCCGTCAGCAAGGCCGCGCCGTCGGCGCCGGCGTAGAGCAGGGCGACCTGGCTGAGGGCGATGGTGCCGGCCTGCATCATCTTCGCTTGGGCCGCCTTGCCGAACAGCCTGTGCGAAGCCGCGTAGGCGAGCGTGGTCTGTAAAGACTTTGGTTCCCAAGAGCACGCGGCGCGCGGCTGAGCGAGCGCAAAGGAAGCTCAGCTGTCGGGGTCGGCGATCCAGGCGACGCGGCCGCTGCCCGCTTCGTTCAGGCGGATGACCAGCGCATCGGCCTTGTCGTCGGGCAGGGTGAAGCTGAACAGCACGTCCTGCCGGTGTTCGACCTGTTCCAGCGTGGCGCCGGCCAGCTCCAGCTCGCGCCGCAGCAGGCCTTCGAGCGGGTAGGGCACGGCGCAGCGCAACAGGCGCTGGCGGATGATGGCGATCTTTTGCGCCTGCAGCAGGGCCTGCGCGACGCTGTCGGTATAGGCGCGCACCAGCCCGCCCGCGCCCAGCTTCACGCCGCCGAAGTAGCGCACCACGGTGGCCAGCACGCCTTCGAGATCCTGGTGGCGCAGCACGTCCAGCATCGGGCGCCCGGCGGTGCCGCTCGGCTCGCCATCGTCGACCGCGGCCGACTGTCCGCCGGCCAGCAGGGCCCAGCAGACGTGGGCGGCGCCGGGATGCTCGGCGCGCAGCCGGGCAACCACCTTCTGCGCACCGGCGCGGTCCGCCATCGGCTGCACGCAGGCGAGGAAGCGGCTCTTCTTGATGATGAGCTCGTGGTGGACCGGAGCCAGAATTGTTTGGGGCATGTTTTTGAACGCGAAAACAAAAAAGCCAGCTCGAAAGCTGGCTGATCTGCTACTGCTTGTTCGTGGTAGGCCGTGCTGGGCTCGAACCAGCGACCAACGGATTAAAAGTCCGCTGCTCTACCAACTGAGCTAACGACCCGACGGCGAGCATTATAGCGGCTCGACAGCATCCGGCCAAGGGCTTTCGTGTAGGAAAGATACAGAGCGCTTGTCTGTGATATGCAAAAAGAATCACTGAGCAATAAATCCTATATTAGACAAATCACAGGCGCTGGGGCAATCTGGGTGTTTTCGAGGAGAGATCATGCCGACCTACCGTTCCCGTACCACCACCCAGGGCCGCAACATGGCGGGCGCCCGCGCCCTGTGGCGCGCGACCGGCATGAAGGACGGCGACTTCGAGAAGCCGATCATCGCCGTGGTCAATTCCTTTACCCAGTTCGTGCCGGGCCACGTGCACCTGAAAGACCTCGGCCAGCTGGTGGCCCGCGAGATCGAAGCGGCCGGCGGCGTGGCCAAGGAGTTCAACACCATCGCCGTCGACGACGGCATCGCGATGGGCCACGGCGGCATGCTGTATTCGCTGCCTTCGCGCGACCTGATTGCCGATTCGGTCGAGTACATGGTCAACGCCCACTGTGCCGATGCCATGGTCTGCATCTCGAACTGCGACAAGATCACGCCGGGCATGCTGATGGCTGCGATGCGCCTGAACATCCCGGTGGTGTTCGTGTCCGGCGGGCCAATGGAGGCGGGCAAGGTCATCAAGACCGTCAACAACGACAAGAAGATCATCAAGCTCGACCTGGTCGACGCCATGATCAAGGCCGGCGACAGCAGCGTGTCGGACGCCGACGTCGCCGAGATCGAGCGCTCGGCCTGCCCGACCTGCGGTTCCTGCTCGGGCATGTTCACGGCGAATTCGATGAACTGCCTGACCGAGGCCCTGGGCCTGTCGCTGCCGGGCAACGGCACCATCGTCGCCACCCACGCCGACCGCAAGGAACTGTTCCTGCGCGCGGGCCGCCTGATCGTCGAGCTGGCCAAGCGCCACTACGAAGGCGACGACTACTCGGTGCTGCCGCGTTCGATCGCCAGCAAGGCCGCGTTCGAGAATGCGATGGCGCTGGACGTCTCGATGGGCGGATCGACCAACACCGTGCTGCACCTGCTGGCCGCCGCGCACGAGGCCGGTGTCGCCTTCACGATGGCCGACATCGACCGCATCTCGCGCAAGGTGCCCTGCCTGTGCAAGGTCGCGCCGATGACGGACAAGTACCACATCGAAGACGTGCACCGCGCCGGCGGCATCGTTGCCATCCTCGGCGAACTGGCGCGCGCCGGCCTGCTCGACACCTCGGTCCCGAGCGTGCACTCGCCGACCCTCGGCGACGCCATCGAAAAATACGACATCCGCCGCAGCGACGACCCGGCCGTGCACCAGCTGTTCCGCGCGGCGCCGGGCGGCGTGCCGACCCAGGTCGCGTTCTCGCAGGCCGAGCGCTTCAGCGACAACGACATCGACCGCAGCAGAGGCTGCATCCGCGACCTGGCCCACGCCTACTCGCAGGACGGCGGCCTGGCGGTCCTGTACGGCAACATCGCCGAGAAGGGCTGCATCGTGAAGACGGCAGGCGTCGACGAGAGCATCCTCGTCTTCTCCGGCAAGGCGCGCGTGTTCGAGAGCCAGGACGCGGCGGTCGAGGGCATCCTCGGCGATACGGTCCATGCCGGCGACGTCGTCATCATCCGCTACGAAGGACCGAAGGGCGGTCCCGGCATGCAGGAGATGCTGTACCCGACCTCGTACATCAAGTCCAAGGGCCTCGGCAAGGCCTGCGCGCTGTTCACCGACGGGCGCTTCTCGGGCGGCTCTTCGGGGCTGGTGATCGGCCACGCCTCGCCGGAAGCGGCGGAAGGCGGCGCGATCGGCCTGGTGGAAGAGGGCGACCTGATCGACATCGACATCCCGGCGCGCACGATCAATTTGCGCGTGTCCGCCGAAGAGCTGGCGCACCGCCGCGCGAAGATGGAAGATCGTGGCGACGCCGCATGGCAGCCGCTCAACCGCGAGCGCGTGGTGTCGCAGGCGCTGCAGGCCTATGCGGCGCTGACGACATCGGCCGACCGCGGCGCGGTGCGCGATCTCTCGCAGCTGAAACGCAAATAAGGCGTCGGACGATCTAGTCGAGCACCCCGCGTCCCGGCAGCAGCCCGGTCGAGAACATCCGCGGCGGATGCCCGCCGGGCGCGCGCTCGTACCTGACCGTCACGCGCTTGAAATCGTTGTCGCGCCAGCCGGGCTGGAACTGGATGGCGACCTCGCCGCTAGGTGACGCGAAACTGTCCGGCCCGACCATCTGCAATTCCGTCTGCGGGCCGGCGCCGATCCTGACGTAGAGTCTGGTGTCGAGGCCAAAGACATGGGCGCGGTAGCCGTCGCGCAAGCCGTACAGGCCCTCGGCATGGCTGATTTCCTCGACGTTCGGCCGCCTTGGATAGTCGCCTGTGGCGCAGCCTGTCAGACCCAGCAACAGGATGACGCCGGGAAGGTAAATTCGCATGGTCGCTCCAGGTGATATGTCGATATCCCTTGGATGCGCCCTGCCATACGAGGTTCGTCGCGTTCGTTTGCGCCCGCGCGGTGTTCAGAAGCCGAGATTCAGCTTGGCGTTCACACCGTTGGCATTGCTGTCGCTACCCCATTTCTGGGACGTCTTGCCGAAGTTCTGGCTCTGCACGCTCACGGACGCCTTTTCGTTCAACCTGTAGCGCGCGCCGACGCCGGTGTAGGTGCCGCCGAGGACGTTGTCGTCCCTGCCCACGGCGTCGGCGCCGCGCCGCTCGCTATGGGACAGCCCCAGCGCGCCGTAGGCCGACAGGTCGTCGGTGATCGGCAGCGTCAGCTTGAGCGCGGCATAGCTGTGGAAGCCCTTGGTGCCGAGGGCGCCGCTCGTGTCCAGCGGGTCGCGCGGATCGATCGCGTGGAAGCCGCGGTCCTTGCGTTCGCGGTAGCCCGCTTCGAGCGCGAGGTAGCGGTTGAGGTTGATGCCGGCGACCAGGCGCGGATCGCTGCGGTAGCCGTCGAACAGGCTGGTGAACGGATGCTCGCCTTCGTTGCGGATGTAGGGCGCGAAAGGCGAGGGCGTTCTCGCGAACGCTTCGGCAAGCGGCGAGGGCTTCGCTTCGAGGCGCGACGAATCCGTGTCCGGTGCCTGGGCCTGGGCGCTGCCGGTGGCCACGATGGCGACCGCCAAAGCGAAACGGAATGCGTTCATGCGATGTTCTCCTGTTGCTTGTACCTGGCTAGGATAGCAGTTCGTCATCGCGGAAATTGTCGCGATTTTGTGAGCGCATGCATACGCTGCAAAGCGATACATAAATCCGCGCCGCGCCCCGGACGGGGATTCATTTCGCCGCAATCTGACTGCCGCCGGAGTGAGATGGTTTCGTCATGCCCGGCGCGGACGCCTTGCGCCACGAAGACGCCGCCCTAGACTGCATGGATCCGCCATCTTGTTTGTTTCGAAGGAGCGATCATGCGTTCTCTACACCGGATTCTTCCCGTATCCGTGCTGCTGCTGGCAGGCAGCGCGGGTGCGCAGACACAGCAGTATCCCTTGACCCAACCCGAGTCGGTATCGCGGGTGGAAGTCACCGCGCCGACGCCGGCGTTCCAGTTCTGGGAATACGAAGCCGAAGCGATCAGCGGCGCCTACGCCATGTCGAACGGATGGCGCATGACGGTGGACCCGTCCACCGACGGCATCGTCGCGCAGATCGACAAGCGGCGACCGATCAGGCTGGTTGCATTGTCGCGGGACCTGTATGCGACCCGTGACGGTAATGTGACGATGGAGTTCAACCGTGGTACGGCCGGCGATGAAATGTTGATGAGCTATGTGCCCGACACGCGGACGGCGCAGGTCATCGTGGTGACTGCGAAGACGAGCCTGGCGCAGCGTTGAGTCCTGCGCCCTGGCGCTGCAAGGCAAAAAGCCCACGAACGCGAATTCGTGGGCTTTTTGTGTATTCGTGGTAGGCCGTGCGGGGCTCGAACCTGCGACCAACGGATTAAAAGTCCGCTGCTCTACCAACTGAGCTAACGACCCGAAGGCCGGCATTATAACTGTTCCGCAGAATTTTACCAAGCCGTCGCCGGCGCCAGTTTCCGCCCCGCACGACGCGCGCGCGTCGAAATAATCAAACCTGTTATTCTCCAGACAAAATTTCTTCACAACAAAACTCTGGAGTCCCATGAAGCTCTCGACTGTTGCTTTGCTCAGCGCGCTGGCCCTGTCGGATGTCGCGGCGGCAGCCAACGTGCGTACGGAAATCACCCGTACGACCCGCGGTGTTGTCCACGTGAAGGCCAGCGACTTCCATAGCCTCGGCTATGGCGCGGCCTATGCGTATGCAGAGGACAATGTCTGCATGTTTGCCGATTCCCTGCTGACCGTACGCGGCGAACGCTCCCGTTATTTCGGCGGCGCCGCCCCGGCCACCGCGCCGGTGAATGGCGAATACGGCGCCGGCCTCGACATGTTCATGCAGCTCCCGAACGAGCAGAGCGATTTCTTCTTCAAGGGCTATCTGGACCTGGAGCAGCTTCGCGCCGGCTACGCGAAGGCGTCGAAGGAGGTCAGGGACTTGTTGGCCGGCTACGCGGAAGGCTATAACCGCTTCCTCGCCGACAAGCAGGGCAGGCTGCCGAAGGCGTGCAAGGGCGCAGCCTGGGTCAAGCCGATTACCGTCGACGACCTCTACCTGTTCATCGGCGAAAAGGCGCTGCACGCGAGCGGCGAGGCGTTCGCGGCGGCCATCGTCGGGGCGTCGCGCGATCCTGCCGAGCCCGTCTCGCTGGCAAGGACCATGCCGGCCGCAACGGCACCGATGCCGAAGGGCATACCCGAAGGCGTGGGCAGCAACGCGCTGGCGGTCGGCAGTGCCGTCAGCAGCAACGGCAAGGGCATCCTGCTCGGCAATCCGCATTACCCCTGGTCCGGCACGGACCGTTTTTACCAGATGCACCTGACGGTTCCGGGCCGCTACGACGTGATGGGCGCAAGCCTGGGCGGCATGCCCTTCGTCACCATCGGCTTCAACCGCAACCTCGCGTGGTCGCACACGGTGACGAGCGCGTCGCATTTCACCACCTTCCGGCTCGCACTGGATCCGTCCGACCCGACGGGCACCACCTACTTCTTCGACGGCGCGCCGCGCAAGATGACCGAGCGTAAGGTCGCGGTCGACGTGCTGCAGCCCGACGGCAAGCTGGTGACGAAGCAGCGTTCCTTCTTCTTCAGCCACCAGGGCGCCGTGATCGTGCTGCCCCAGGCCGGCATCGGCTGGACCAGCGACAGCGCCTTCGTGCTGGCGGACGCGAACCGCTTCAACACCCGCCTCGGCGACCAGTGGCTGAAGATGGGCCAGGCCGACGACGTGACGCAGCTGCAGAGCGCCATCCATGCGGTGAAGGGGCTGCCCTGGGTGAACACCGTCGCCGCTGACCGCAAGGGCAATGCGCTGTACATCGACGGCAGCGTCGTGCCCCACATGACGACCGACAAGTTCATGTCCGGCTGCCTGCTGGTGCCGGCGCTGCTCGCCTTCGACGGCACGCGCAGCGAGTGCGGCTGGGGCCAGGATGCGGACGCGCCGGCCGGCGTGTTCGGCGCCGCCAACGCGCCGGCGACCATTCGCCAGGACTACGTCGGCAACTCCAACGATTCCTATTGGCTGTCGAACGCCAGGGCGCCGCTGACCGGTCCGGCACCGTTCGGCTACTCGCCCCTGTTCGGCGCGGTCGGCGAGCCGCAGTCGCTGCGCACGCGTCTCGGCTTCAAGCAGGTCGAGGAGATGCTGGCCGACCGCCGCTTCCTGCGCATGGACGACGTGCAGGACCTGATGTTCGCCAACCGCATCTACGCGGCGGAGCTGGTGCTGCCTTCGCTGCTGCGCGCATGCTTCAAGGCCAACGATGCGCACCTGCTGGCGCCATGCGCAACGCTGGCGGCCTGGGACAGGAAAGCGGACCTCGACAGCCGTGGCGCCGTCCTGTTCCGCGAGTTCTGGAACCGCGCACGCGAGCTGCCCGGCCTGTGGGCGACGCCCTTCAATCCGGCCGACCCGGTCAACACGCCACGCGACGTCGCCGCGGCTGCGGAGCCGGCCTTGCTCGATGCGCTGCGGGCGGCATCGGCGGCCATGCAGGACGTGGGCGTGCCGGTCTACGGCGAACTGGGCGATTACCAGGCGGAGACGCGCAACGGCAAGCCTTATCCCCTGCATGGCGGCATCGGCAACGAGGACGGCTCGTATTCGTCCCTGCACATGCGCTCGGCGCTGACGGCGAAGGGCTATGGCAACGTCGAATGGGGCACGAGCTACGTCCAGCTCGTGGGCTTCGACAACGCGGGTCCGGTTGCACGGGGACTGCTGGTCTATGGCCAGTCGGTCGACCCGAAGTCGCCCTGGTATGCCGATCAGCTGCCGCTGTTCTCCCAGAAGAAGCTGCCGGTGCTGCCGTTCTCGGAGCAGCAGATCAAGGCGGAACGTATTTCGTCGCAGGTGTTGACGGCGAAGTAAGCTGAAAACAAAAACGCCAGCCCGAAGGCTGGCGTTTTCGCTACAACTAAATTCTTTGGTAGGCCGTGCGGGGCTCGAACCTGCGACCAACGGATTAAAAGTCCGCTGCTCTACCAACTGAGCTAACGACCCGAAGAAGGCTCGCATTATAGCGGGCCGTTTTGATTTGCGCCAGAGGTATCTGCGCACTACGACAAGGCTGAGGTCACTTTTAATACCTCTTCCGCCGTCGTCACCCCTTCCGCCACCTTGTACGCCCCGGCGATGCGCAACGGTTTCATGCCATCAAGCACACTCTGCTGGCGCAGCGCCGCCAGGTCCGTCACTTCCTTGATCAGGTGGGTGAAGGGTTCCGTCACCGTCACCAGTTCGTAGATGCCGGTGCGGCCGCGGAAGCCCGTCTGGCGGCATTCCGGGCAGCCGACCGGGCGGTAAATGGTGGCCGGCTTCGGGATGTTCCAGGCGCCGCCCAGGCTGTGCCAGACTTCGCCCGCCAGTTCGCCGTCCGGGCTCTTGCAGTGCGGACACAGGGTGCGCACCAGACGCTGGGCCATGATGCCGCTCAGCGTCGAGCCCAGCAGATAATAGGGCACGCCCAGTTCCAGCAGGCGCATCACGGAGGAGGGCGCGTCGTTGGTGTGCAGCGTGGACAGCACCAGGTGGCCGGTCAGCGCGGCCTGGATCGCCATCTCGGCCGTTTCCAGGTCGCGGATCTCGCCGACCATGATGATGTCCGGATCCTGACGCATCAGCGCGCGCACGCCGTCGGCGAAGGACAGGTCGATGCCCGGCTGCACCTGCATCTGGTTGAAGGCCGCTTCCACCATCTCGATCGGGTCCTCGACCGTGCACACGTTCACGTCACTGGTGGCGAGGGCCTTCAGGGTCGTGTACAGGGTGGTGGTCTTGCCTGAGCCGGTCGGCCCGGTCACCAGGATGATGCCGTGCGGGCGCTTGGTGAGCGCATCCCAGCGTTCGGCGTCGTCGGGCGGGAAGCCCAGTTCCGGCAGGGTCTTGACCACCACTTCCGGGTCGAAGATACGCATCACCAGCTTTTCGCCGAAGGCGGTCGGCATGGTCGACAGGCGCAGCTCGACTTCCTGACCGCCGGTCGTTTTCGTTTTAATGCGGCCATCCTGCGGCCGCCGTTTTTCGATGACGTCCATCCGCCCCAGCAGCTTGATGCGCGCGGTCATCGCGATCATGACCACCGCCGGCACCTGGTAGACCTGGTGCAGCACGCCGTCGATGCGGAAGCGGATCACGCCGGATTCGCGCTTGGGCTCCAGGTGGATGTCGGAGGCGCGCTGGTCGAAGGCGTAGCTCCACAGCCAGTCGACGATGTTGACGATGTGCTGGTCGTTGGCATCGACCTGTTTATTGGTCTTGCCCAGTTCGACCAGCTGCTCGAAGTTGTTGCGCAGCGCGAGGTCCTGGCCGCTGGATTTATTCGCGTCGCGGATCGACTTGGCGAGGCTGAAGAACTGCGAGATGTACTGGGCGATGTCGAGCGGGTTCGCCAGCACCAGTTCGATGCGGCGGCGCGAGATGCGGCCGATTTCGTCCTGCCACTCCGTGTGGAAGGGATCGGCGGTCGCCACCACCAGCGCGTCGCCTTTCAGCTCGACCGGCAGGATATTGAAGCGCGCGGCGTAGCTGGCCGACATCACGTCCGCGACCTTGGTGAAGTCGATCTTCAGGGGGTCGATGCGCAGGAAAGGCATGCCGACCTTGGCCGCGGTCCATTCGCTCAGCACGTCCAGCGTCAGCAGCTTGTGCGGCGCCTTGTTCGACACGATCTTGCACTGGGCGATGGCCGTGAGCGGGTGCATGGCGCCGACCGCGTTCCTGAGGATGCCCTGGGCCTGCGCAAAGTGCGGCTTGACGGTCGATTTTTCGACGATGCCGTCCGCCAGCAGCCAGGAAAACAGGGTCTGCAGGTCGAGTGACTTGGGACGAACGTTTCTGGCTGAGGTCGGAGCGTTCATGGGCTTATTTTTTACCGGCGGCGAGGGCGGCCTGCAGCCCCTTGACCCAGGATTTCGCGGGCAGCTTGGTCGACGCCACGATCTGTGCGGCGCGGGCAGCCAGGCGCTCGGGGTCGAGGTCGGGCCTGTTCTTGAAGCAGAGCGCGACCACGTTGCCGTCGTGGACCTCGGGCAGGCAGATCACGGTGTCGAAGGCGAAGCGCATCGCCTTGATGTTCTTCTTGAAACTCGGGTGGTCGCCGAACAGGTTGACGGTCATGACGCCGCCTTCCGCCAGGCAGGCGTTGCAGGCCTGGTAGAACTCCGGCGTGTCGAGCACCGGGCCGCGCGCGGTGGCGTCGTAGAGGTCGGCCTGCAGGACGTCGAAGGCGTCGTGGTTGGCATCGTCGAGCACGAAATCCATCGCATCCATTTCCAGCACCTGCAGGTGCTCGTCGTCGGACGGCAGCTTGAACATCGAGGAGCAGATCGCGATCACGGACGGGTTCAGCTCGACCGCGGTCACCAGCGCCTGCGGGAACTGGCGATAGCAGAACTTGGTGAGCGTGGCGGCGCCCAGGCCCAGCTGGGCGATGGCGCGCGGCTGCTCGATGAACAGCATCCAGGCCATCATCTGCTGCGCGTATTCGAGCTCGGGCCAGTCCGGCTTGCGGATGCGCATGGCGCCTTGCACCCACTCGGTACCGAAGTGCAGGAAGCGCACGCCGTCCTGCTCGGACAGGGTGACGGGAGCGAATTTCGGCTTGCGGGATGGTTTCGGCGTGGCGGCGGACGCGGACGCGGGGCGGCGCGAGGATTCGGCCAGTTCGATGGATTTGCGTTTGATGAGCATAGGACGACCTGAAGGGAACATCCTATTATCGGGGGAGGCCCTTCCGTGGCGCAAGCGCTATGGAAGGGCCTTGCAACAGCCTGCGGGCTGCTGCGGGAGGGATCAGTACTGGTCCGGCTCGACCGAGACGCGCAGGCGGATGCGGTTGCCCGGGTCGCGGTTCATGACGGTGGTGTAGGTGTGGCCGCGGTAGTCGTAGGTCACGTCGTAGCCATTGGTACGCTGTTCCACCGATTCCACGGTACGGCAGCGCTGCACGGCCTGTTCCTGGGTGCCGGCGTAGCCGTTGCGGCCGTCGTTCTCGACGCGGTCGCCGACCATCGCACCGGCGATCGCACCGGCTGCCGCCGCGGCGACCTTGCCGTTGCCGCTGCCGACCTGGCTGCCCAGCAGGGCGCCGGCGATACCGCCGACCACCGAACCGCCCTGGCCGCGCTGCTGCTGCACCGGTGCCTGCACGTAGTCGGTGCGGCATTCGCGGCGCGGGGTGCGGACCTGTTCGATGCGCGGCTGCACCCGCACGACCTGGCCGAAATCTTCGAAATCGCCAGCCTGGGCCAGCGGCAGGGCGCAGACGCCCAGAGCGGAGAGAATCAGTTTGGCTTTGAAGTTCATGTTCGTACCTCGTTTAGGTGTACTTTGGATTCGTTGGACGTTTACTGCCATGAGTGAATGTTACTGCTAGTCGCCCTCATGCAGCGATCCGCGTGGCAACAAAATGTAACAGCCGGCAGGGAGGCATGCATATCTGTCACCAGAGTGAAAAATGGCGCAAAAAGCCTTAATTCAGGCTGAAATAGCCCATCAATTCTTACAAATCCGGCTTTCCCGTCAATATTCGGGTTGATCTGGATACCACAAAACGTTACCCTTACGGGACTAAGGGTTTTAACGGTGGGAAACTTGAGGGGAAAATGAGTTTGTTGATGAGAGTGCCGCCTAATCTTGTGCAGTCGATCCGGGCCTACCGTGCGACGGAACTGCAGAAGGAAGCAGGCCGCCTTGGCCATCACTTCCTTTACGCTCATTGCGCCAACGCTCTCACCAAACAGCAAGTCTGCGCCCGCATCGGCGAGCAATTCACCTTCCCCCGCCAGTGCAGCAAGAATTTCGAAGCGTTGCGTAATTGCATCACCAATGTGATTGCCGAGGCCGGCCCACAGCCCGGCTTCATCGCCGTGCTCGATCAATTGCCGAATACGCAAAAATTCGACAAGGAAGCGCGCGAAACCCTGCTCGACGTCTTCCGCGATGCCGCCGAATTCTGGGCCGAGAAAAAAGTCCCGTTCCGCGTGTTTTATTCTTTCGAAGAGCCGCAATCGCCGCAATCGGTGGGTTGGGTTGGGGCCAGGCCGTTCGAATAGTATCGTCGTTCCCGCGAAAGCGGGAACCCATGCTGAGCATCCGAATTCCGATTCGAATCGGATCGCGACGGCTGCAAAATCCTGAAATTCAGTATGGGTCCCCGCCTCTGCGGGGACGACGCGGATGCGTTGGCGGGTTACAATGCGCGCTTATGAAAAATATCGTGATCCTTATTTCTGGCCGCGGCAGCAATATGGAAGCCATCGTGCGGGCGCGCGAAGCGCAGCAGTGGCCGGCCCGTATTGCCGCCGTGATCAGCAATAAGCCCGACGCCCAGGGGCTCGCGTTCGCCAGGGCGCACGGCATCCCGACCGCCGTGGTCGACCACAAGGCCTTCGCCTCGCGCGAAGCCTTCGACGCCGCCCTGCAGGACACCATCGACGGGTACCAAGCAGATCTGGTGGTGCTGGCCGGCTTCATGCGCATCCTGACCTGCGGCTTCGTCGAGCATTACGAGGGCCGCATGCTGAACATCCATCCTTCGCTGCTGCCGCTGTTCCCCGGATTGCACACGCACCGGCAGGCGCTGGCGGCGGGCGTGAGCGAGCATGGCGCGACCGTGCATTTCGTCACCGCCGAGCTGGATCACGGCCCGAGCGTACTGCAGGCGCGCATCCCGGTGCTGCCGGGCGACACGGAAGAGAGCCTGGCAACGCGCCTGCTGACCGAGGAACACGTCATTTATCCGCAAGCGGTGCGCCTGTTCATTGAAGACAGGCTCAGCATCGCCGACGGCGAAGTCCGCATCGCCGAGACCACCAGTATCTAATCAAGGAATTACATGAGATTGCCACCCGCGATCCTCGGCAATGCTGAAGAAGTATTGCGCGAGATCCTGCGCTTCACCGCGCCCGCCGACGTCACCCTGTCGCGCTACTTCAAGGACCATCCCCGCCTGGGCGGCCGCGAGCGCGGCGCCATCGCCGAGTGCATCTACTCGGTGCTGCGCAACAAGAGCTTCTACACCGACTTCGGCGGTTTCGGCACCGGCGCCAGCGCGACCATGCGCCGCCTGGTCCTGCTGGGCATGGCCGACGCCATCGGCGCCGAGTCGCTGGGCGGCCTGAGCGAAGACGAAACCGCCTTCCTGGCCCGTATCCAGGAAATCGACCGTTCGCTGCTGCCGCCGAAACAGCGCGCCAACCTGCCCGACTGGCTGTACGACAAGTTCGTCGCCCAGTATGGCGAGGAAGAGACCCTGCAGCTGGCCGCCGTGCTGAACACGCCGGCGCCGCTGGACCTGCGCGTCAACACCCTGAAGGCCGACCGCGAGAAGGTCATCGCCGAGCTGGCCACCGCGCCGATCGTCGCCGAGCCGACCCCGTATGCCCCGACCGGCCTGCGCATCCAGAAGAAGCCGGCGCTGCAGAACTTGCCGCTGTTCAAGGAAGGCGCGATCGAAGTCCAGGACGAGGGCAGCCAGGTGCTGGCCCAGTTGCTGGGCGCGCGCCGCGGCGAAATGGTGGTCGACTTCTGCGCCGGCGCCGGCGGCAAGACCCTGGCCATCGGCGCGATCATGCGCAGCACCGGCCGCCTGTACGCCTTCGACGTCTCGGAAAAGCGCCTGACCAAGCTGAAGCCGCGCCTGGCGCGCAGCGGCCTGTCGAACGTGCACCCGGTCGTCATCGCCCACGAGCGCGATGCGAAGGTGAAACGCCTGGCCGGCAAGATCGACCGCGTGCTGGTCGACGCGCCGTGCTCGGGCATGGGCACGCTGCGCCGCAATCCGGACGTGAAATGGCGCCAGCAGGCTGAAGGCGTGGCCGAGCTGACCGAAAAGCAGATCTCGATCCTGGACGGCGCCTCGCGCCTGGTAAAGTTCGGCGGCCGCCTGGTCTACGCGACCTGCAGCCTGCTGGACGAGGAAAACGACGGCATCGCCGCGCAATTCCTGGCCACCCATCCTGACTTCGAGCTGGTGCCGATGAACAAGGTGCTGGCCGAGCAGCGCATTCCGCTGGAAATGGGCGATTACCTGAAGATGCTCCCGCACAAGCACGGCACCGACGGCTTCTTTGCCGCCGTGTTCGAGCGCAAGGCGGGCGACAAGCCGGCCAAGGCTGCCAAGGCTGCCAAGGCCGATGAGGCCGGCGCGGACGCCGACGAGTAAGCACCTTGGCGCCGCTGCAGCTCACCAGCCTGATCGACGACCTGCTCGATGACCTCAGCCGGCCCGGCATGCCGTGGCAGGTGGGGGCCATCGCCGCCAGCGTCCTGATCGGCTGGCTGTGTGCGGGCCTGTTGCAGGCCTGGTGGCGCGGGCGCCGCACGGCGCGCGGCATCACGCTGCACGAAGGTGTGGCCAGCCTGACCCGGGTCGTTGCGCCGCTGCTGGTGGTCGGCCTGCTGTACCTGTCGACCTGGCTGCTGGCCATGAACCGCTTCCACACGAACATCGTGAAGGTGGCGATTCCGGTGTTCTGGTCGCTGGTCGTGATCCGCGTGGTCTTCTACCTGCTGCGGCGCGTGTTCGCGCGCCACGGCCAGCTGGGCGAGGCTTTCGTCACCTTCGAGAAGATCTTTGCGCTGCTGGTGTGGGCGGCGGTGGCGCTGTACATCACCGGCCAGTGGCCGGACATCTTCAACTTCCTCGATTCCACCGTGCTCTACAAGAAGGGCAGCAACAAGGTGGTGCTCGGGGACGTCCTGCAGGCCGTCGTGTCGATCGCGGTGCTGATGATCCTGGCCCTGTGGGTCGGTGCGGCCTTGGAAGAGCGCCTCATGGGCGTGCAGGCGCTGCACAGCTCGCTGCGCGTGGCACTGGCGCGGGTCAGCCGCGCGGTGCTGATCATCAGCGCGGTGCTGCTCAGCCTGAGCATGGCGGGCCTGGACCTGACGGTGCTGTCCGTGTTCGGCGGCGCGCTGGGCGTGGGTCTCGGCCTGGGCTTGCAGCGTATCGCCAGCAACTATGTGTCCGGCTTCATCATCCTGCTCGAGCGCAGCCTGTCGATCGGCGACATGATCTCGGTCGACAAATACGCCGGCAAGGTTACCCAGATCAACACCCGCTACACCGTGCTGCAGGGTCTGGACGGGGTCGAAACCGTGCTGCCGAACGAGATGCTGATCTCGGGACCGGTGCTGAACCAGACGCTCAGCATGCGCGCGGTGCGGGCCTCGACCAGGCTGACGGTGGCCTACGGTTCCGACCTCGACCAGGTCATGCCGCTGCTGGCGGCGCAGGCCGTCGGCACGCCGCGGGTGCTGGAAGCGCCGGCGCCGGGCGTGTCGCTGAGCCGCTTCGCACCGGAAGGCTACGAGCTCGACCTGGGCTTCTGGATCGGCGATCCGGAAAACGGGCAGGGCGGGGTGGTTTCCGAAATCAACAAGAAGATTTATGCCCTGGTGCAGTCCGGCGACATCAAACTTGGTATTCCATCTCTTGATACCAGGCTCCTCGACGCCCATATAGCATCGGTTGTGGCGCGGATCACCCAACCAGACGCAAGCTGATTGCGCCTGAATGTGCCGCACATCACTGGATACGCGTAAAATGCGTATTTGCGTCATGCGATTCGTATGACATCTAGGCGAACTCAGCCATCCATTCTGGAGTGTTAATGAATTTTCTGAGCAACATCTTCGAGGCCGTCCTGTCCTTCCTGGACGGTGGTCTTGCCGAGCTGTCGGTCTGGCAGATGGTCGTGTACACGCTCATCGTGACCCATATCACGATTGCCGGCGTCACCATCTACCTGCACCGCCACCAGGCGCACCGCGCGCTCGAGCTGCACCCGATCATCAGCCATTTCTTCCGCTTCTGGCTCTGGTTGACCACCGGCCAGGTAACCAAGGAATGGGCTGCGGTGCACCGCAAGCACCACGCCAAGTGCGAAACCGAAGAAGATCCGCACAGCCCGGTTACCCGCGGCATCAAGAAAGTGTTGCTGGAAGGCGCAGAACTGTATCGCGCCGAAACCAAGAACCTCGAAACCCTGGAAAAGTACGGCCACGGCTGCCCGAACGACTGGATCGAAAAGAAGCTGTACACCAAGTACAGCTGGCTGGGCGTGTCGGTCCTGCTGCCGTTTAACGTGATGATGTTCGGCGTGGCCGGCATCACGATCTGGGCCGTGCAGATGCTGTGGATCCCGATCACCGCCGCCGGCATCATCAACGGCCTGGGCCACTGGACCGGCTACCGCAACTACGACTGCAACGATGCGGCCTGCAACCTGCTGCCGTGGGGCATCCTGATCGGCGGCGAAGAGCTGCACAACAACCACCACACCTTCGCGACCTCGGCCAAGCTGTCGAGCAAGTGGTACGAATTCGACATCGGCTACGCCTACATCCGCATGATGGAAATGGTCGGCCTGGCCAAGGTCAAGAAGACCATTCCGAAGCCGCGCCTGGCCAAGAACAAGCTGGAAGCCGACCTCGACACGCTGCAATCCGTCATCACCAACCGCTACGACGTGATGGCCAAGTATGCCAAGTCGGTGAAGGCTGCCTTCCGCGAGGAAGTCGAGCACCTGAAGACCAAGGCCCAGCTGGAAAAGCGCTTCCTGAAGACCTCGCGCAAGCTGATGCAGGGCGAGCCGGCCAAGCTGCAGGCCCCGCAGCAGGCCCAGCTGAGCGAACTGTTCGAGCACAGCAAGGTCCTGGAAACCATGCACCAGATGCGCGTGGAACTGGGCGCGATCTGGGAACGTTCGCACTCGACCCGCGACCAGCTGCTGCAACAGCTGCAGGACTGGTGCACCCGCGCCGAAGCCTCGGGCATCAAGGCGCTGCAGGAGTTCTCGCTGCGCCTGCGCAGCTACGCATAAGCCTTTCCGGCTTTATTCATCGAATGCCCCTGACCAGGGGCATTTTTTTTGTCCGCAAGCCGCTGCCGCCGGCTCAGCCATAGGCTTGCAGACGCCGTGAAAAGTCGAGCAGCGGCGCCAGGCCGGAACGCTCGGCCCGTTCGCACCATGTACTAAGCAGGCCCAGCAATTCCTGCGGGCTTGCCGATTTCGCTTCCCACACCTGGCGCAGTTCCTCGCGCATGGCTTGCATGCGGGCCAGCGGCTGGTATTTCCGGAGCAGGAGTTCGAGCTCGTCGCGCTGGGCGGCGCAGAGGTAGCCGGGCTCGCGCCGCAGCAGGCGTTCGGCCTGGCGCCTGACGCTGAGCCGGACCGGATTGCCTGCCCGGCCAAGCTCGATGCGCAGCGTGCGCGCCAGCATCAAGCCATACTCGCGCATCACGTCGTGGCGGCAGGCGCTGATACCGGCCACGGTGGCAATGCTCAGCGGCGTGGGCGGATGGTTTGCGCGGGCGCGCCTGACCGGCCGCGGCGGCAGTTTGCGCACGCGGGCCAGGCCCAGCGATTGCAGCAGGCGGATGTAGCACCAGCCGATGTCCAGCTCGAACCAGCGCGCCGACAGCCGCGCCGAGGCAGGAAAGGTGTGATGGTTGTTGTGCAGCTCTTCGCCGCCGATCAGGATGCCCCAGGGCAGGATGTTGGCAGCGGCATGGGGGCCGTCGAAATTGCGGTAGCCCCGATAGTGGCCGAGACCATTGATGACGCCGGCCGCGCTGAGCGGAATCCACAGCATCTGGACCGCCCACACCGTCGCGCCGATCGCACCGAACATCGCCAGGTCGGCCAGCAGCAACAGGCCCACACCCTGCCAGGAACAGGCCGCATACACTTTCCGTTCGAGCCAGTCGTCGGGCGTGCCCTGGCCGAAGCGTGCCGCCGTGGCGGGGTCGCGCGCGGCGGCGCGGTAGAGCTCCGTGCCCTCCAGTAAAACCTTGCGGATGCCGACCAGCTGCGGGCTGTGCGGGTCGCCCTCCTTTTCGCAAAAGGCGTGGTGCTTGCGATGCACGGCAACCCATTCGCGGGTGGCCATGCCGGTCGAGATCCAGAGCCAGAAACGGAAAACGTGGCTGACCGCCGGATGCAATTCGAGGGCGCGGTGCGCCTGGCAGCGGTGCAGGTAGACGGTAACGGCGACGATGGTGAAGTGGGTCGTCAGCAGCGTATAGGCGACGATGCTCCAGGCACCGGCGTCCAGCAGGCCGTCCGTCAGGAATTGCGAAAGACTGTCCATGCCCGCTCCCGTGAAAACGATGCGCTGGTCCAGCTTAACGCCGATCGCCTGCGCCGTCGAACCGGTACCGTGCGGCAGGATCGGCATGGGAACACCGGCAAAAGTGCTGGTGAACATGCGATGGGGCGCGTATATTGATCGCCAACAGGGCCTGTCATCCATGAGCGAACGCCAACGACGCAGCGACATGGCCACCGCGAACGCAGTCGCGCGCGGCCTGAACATCCTGGGTGTGCGCGGCGACGCGCTCGCCCGACGCTACATGCGCCACAAGGGCGTGCCCGACGCAGTCATCGTCCGCGTCATTGCGCAACCGGCGATGCGCCGCCTGGCAAGTGCGGAGCAATCGATCTCGGAAGCCATCATTCCATCGCCCAGGGCCGGCTCCTGACACCCGTACGCGGCCGCTCGGGGCATCATCCTGGAAGGCAAGCCATTCATGAAATCGGAAATCAATGCCCGGCAAGAGCTGGTGCAGATGCGCGCACTATTGACCACGGCGCGCGAGCTGCTGCAGGCGGACGACACGCAGGTCGTGCTCGAACTGGTCGGCAGCACCATTGCCGAATTGAGCGGCGCCGAGGCGGCGCTGCTGGCGGTTTGCGGCGACGACGAGGAAATCGTATCGATCGACCGCCACGGCAAGCCGCATCCGGCCAGCCCGGACCATGTCTGGTATCCGGCGGCGGCGGAGGTGCTCGCGCCACGCTCCGGGATGGCCGACAACGCCATGGCAGCGCGGCCGGCCGCACGCCGCCTGGGGCAGCACCTGCTGGCGGTCACCGTACCCGCTCACAACGCTGTCGCCGCGCTGGTCGCGGGATGGCATGGCGAAGCCACCGAGGCGGAATGGGCGCAGCGCACGCGCACCCTGTCGGCCGTCCTCGAACTGGCTGCGGCTGCGCTCAGCAAGCTGCAGTCGCGCTCCTCGCTGGAGCAGCTGGTGTATTCGCAGTATGCGCAAATGGCGGACACGGCACAGGCCCATACCGAGGAGCTGGCGCGGCGCGATGTCGTGGAAGGGGAGATGCGCCGGTTGTGCCTGGTCGACGTGCTCACCGGCCTGAACAACCGGCGCGGCTTTTTCCTGCACGCCGAGCAATCCTTCAAGCTTGCACAGCGCCGGCATGCGCGCAGCGCGGTCATCTTTGCCGACATCGACGGACTCAAGCTGGTCAATGACGAACTCGGCCATGAGGTTGGCGACAATCTCATCCGTGATGCCGCGGCCGTCTTCCGGGAATCGTTTCGCGATGCCGACGTCATCGCGCGCATGGGCGGCGACGAATTCGTTGCCTATACCCTCGACGATGCGCAGCCGCTAGTCATCCTGGAACGGCTACGCGCCAACCTGCATGCGTTCAACCTCATGCAGGAGCGGCCTTACCGGGTCGAGATCAGCACCGGCATCGTGCAATGCGATCCGGCCGCCGACCAGAATCTTCGGAATTACGTGCTGCTGGCCGATCAGCGCATGTATGCGCATAAACGCAGCAGGCTCCACTAAGATGCGTGCCCGTCCTGGTGTTGCCGGTGCGGGATGAAGTCGCCGCCGTCGTCCTGCGCCTGCAGGCCTTGCGCGCCCACGCTGTCGGCAAGCGCCTGGCCGTCCTCTTCCATGGATTCGGGCGGATGCAGCATGTCGTCGAGCATGGCCTGGAGTTCGGGGGTGTCCCAGGGGAGGCCGTTGCGCATCCTGACGTGAATGTAGTGCCTGATTTCGCTGTCTTGTTCCGCAGTCAGCGGCAAGCCGCGAAAGCTGGTCCGGGGATCGTTTTCATCCATGATGCCCTCGCTTTGCGCGTGGCCGGTCGGCGCCGCTGCGAAGCTGCCGCGGCGCCATCTGCCTTCTTCGAATCTACGCGCCATCTCCCATGCCGGGCGCACGCCAGCGGCCGCGCCGGCATCGTTCAGGGGCAGGCGCCGGCCTCGGGCCAGCCGCATGCGATCAGCCTGCCCACATCCGGGTTCTCCAGATAATCCAGGTGCGCCGCCACCGGATTCTCGATCAGACCCAGCCAGGTGCGCGCATTCGACACCAGCACATCGGCCACTGCCACGTCGGGCGCCGCATAGCGTCCCGGCAGCAGGCGGTAGGACAGCAGATCGTTCGGATCGGTAAACGCGACCACCGCCAGGCGGGCAATGGCTTCCGCGCGTGGAATCCCGGCCTGGCGCCGCCGCAGTTCGAGAAAGCGCTGCAGCGCATCCGGCGCGCCCGCGCTGCGCGAGTCGGGGCGGCGTTCGATGTTCTGCTCGGCCAGGCCGAGGATGGGCAACTGGTTACCCGCCATGAACAGCAGCCCCAGCCGGCGGGATGCCTGCAGGCCCAGCTCGCGGGTGCGCGGCTGGCGCGACTCCAGCATGCTGCTCAGCGCATCGAACAGGATCTTGCTGCCCAGGCTTTCGGCGACCACGGCCAGGGTGCGGTCGCCGTTCGGATTGCTTTCGATGATGCGCGACACCGATTCGACCATCGCCTCGCGGATCGCATTGCCGCTGGCGCCTTCGTAGATGACGGCGTCGGACAGGCAGTCGTTCAGCAGCCGGTCCTTGACGTAGCCGTTCAGCCAGGCGCGCTTTGGCTTGCACTCGCCGTTGCCGGCGCTTGAACAGTCGGTCGGGGTGGCGGTGTTGTCGTAGTCGAGCTGGCGCTTGAGCGGCGTGGTCAGCGGCGACCAGATCAGGGCATGGAAGCGCACCTGCGTGCCGCCGATCTGCTGGGTGCGTTCGACGAGTTCGATGCCGTTGCTCGACGCCGCCTGCGCCGGCACGTTCGCCGGAAAATTCGCCGACACCACGCCGGCGATGCGATCGATGCCGTGATTCGCCCATGCGGCGTCATGGGTGCACATGCCGTGCACCAGGATGACGTCGAGCGGACGGCCGCCGCCGTTCTGGACCAGGTTGACGATGCCGGGGAAGGGCGCGCTGTCGCGGACGACGACGGCTGGGCGGTAGGGCGTGGAGCAGGCGGCCAGCAGGCTGGGGATCAGCAGGGCCAACAATCGGAGCAATTTCGGGGATGAATGCCGCATGATGCGTCCCTCCAGGAGCGCCGGCCGGGGCGGTCGGCAGACGGACTCGACTATAGCGAGCCTGCCGTGGGAGGAAACCGCGTTAAAACAAAAAAGCCGCGCACTGTGAAGTGGGCGGCTTTCTTTTTACTACGAAGAACCAGATTACTTGATCTTGGTTTCTTTGTAGATCACGTGCTTACGTGCTTTCGGGTCGAATTTGGTGATTTCCATCTTCGCCGGCATCGTGCGCTTGTTCTTGGTCGTGGTGTAGAAGTGACCGGTACCTGCGGTCGATTCCAGTTTGATCTTGTCGCGGCCAGTTTTTGCCATGATAGCTCCCTATTTAGATTTTCTCGCCGCGGGCGCGCAGATCGGCCAGCACAGCGTCGATGCCCAGCTTGTCGATAACGCGCAGGCCGGCATTCGAAATACGCAGGGAGACCCAGCGGTTTTCGGATTCTACGAAGATGCGGCGGTTCTGCAGGTTCGGCAGAAAACGACGCTTGGTTTTGTTGTTGGCGTGGGAGACGTTGTTGCCAACCATCGGGC
>Ga0265798_10003205_pt1 | contig 23423 bp, 21 predicted proteins | sample P3T30metagenome_FD_192430 | JGI IMG/M metagenome (GOLD analysis project Ga0265798, IMG submission 192430) | Plant litter microbial communities from East Loma Ridge, Irvine, California - P3 T30 | ecosystem: Environmental > Terrestrial > Plant litter > Unclassified | place: USA: California... | reverse complement strand
CCCAGGTGAGCTAAAGCGGCTTTGATGGTCTAAGATGAAGATGTATATTTTATGAAAACTCAACCAATTGGCAGGGTCGCAATCGGGTAGCTGTCTCGAGTCCGGTCCATCCATCGCGACCGTCCAGATCATCCATTGGTCGACCTCAGTCCATGCGACACAGCGATAGTGTGTTTGTGAATACGGTGATACCAGCAAAATCAGTGTATCGAAATCATCCTAATGCCAACGAGACGATAGATAGAGATCACGAGTGTCTCATCGGAGGACGATCTCGTGAGTGGCAAGACCAGTGGCTTCCGGACGCCGTAAACGAGATAGTACTAGTGAGATAGTGCGTTCCGCAAACTTCGGCATATACGAAGGGGATTCGATTGACGCAGGTGGTCTTGTCTCGTAAGTACTGGAATTCCTTCCCATTCAAAAGTAGTAACAAGAAATGCTGGAGCTGGGCAGAGAAAACCTGCGCTGACCTTGCGAAAGGTTGATAACTTTTGTTCTGTCAAAAAAAGAAAGGTCTCCTCTCTCGAGCACGCCGACTCGAACTGTCTCAGGATTAAGAAAACATCGATGCAAGCTCTCCAAATGATTCGTTTTGGAACACAAAACAAAAAAAAAACGCCTGGCGCTCCAAAAAGGCATTGAGGTTGGTCAAACAGGAAAGTTGCCCATCAACACACCACCAAAACCTAACTTAGTCTACAAATTTTGCAAGTCTGCCACGAGACTGTGTTCTTGCCTGCAGCTTATCTTCCACTGCGGTCACGAGTCTGCTGTCTACGCAGCTTCTCCTTCTCGGCATCGTAGACGAGGAACTCATGCAGAGCGGCTCCACCAGGGACCATAGGCAGGACGGGGATCTTCTGGTCGGTAACGACTTCGAGCAGGGCGGGACCCTCGCCGGAGCCCTCGATCAGCCACTGCAGGTCCTCCTCAAGGTTGCCGATCTTGATAGTCCTACGAGCAGGAACGCCCATAGCCTCGGAGAGCTTGACAAAGTTTGCGTTGCGCTGGTGTGTGTGGGAGAAGCGGTCGTTGTAGAAGAGGGACTGCCACTGTGTGACCATGCCCTGCTCTTCGTTGTTGAGGATCAGAACCTTGACGCCGATGTTGAACTCTGCGGCTGTTGAGAGTTCGGTCAAGGTCATGGAGAAGGAGGCGTCGCCGTCGATGTCGACAACGAGCTTGTCGGGCTGGGCGACCTTGGCACCGATAGCGGCGGGCAGACCAAAGCCCATCGTTCCAAGACCACCGGAAGTGATCATGGTGCGAGGTGCGCGCCAGCGGAAGTGCTGGGCGGTCCACATCTGGTGCTGACCAACACCAGTGGCGATGATGGTCTCGTTCTTGCGGTGAGCGGTCATATCTGAGAGCTTGCTGATAACAGTCTGGGGCTTGATGAGGGCGTCAGGACCGTCCTCCTTCTCGTACGCCCAAGGGAAGCGCTCTTTCCAAGCCTTGATCTGGTCGAACCACTCCTGTCTTTGTGCCTCGGTTCTTGACTCAACTTTGGGAAGCATGAGCTCGAGGTTGGCGGTCACATCACCCTCAACAGCCTCGGTGGCCTGGACGACCTTGTTGATGTTCTTGGGCATGATGTCGAAGTGGATGATGCCACCACGGCCCTCCTCAGCGGCCTTGCGTGCCTGCGGAGCGAATCTCGGGACGTGTCCAGTGATGCGGTCGTCGAAGCGGGCACCGAGAGCGATGACCAGATCGGCCTCTTGCATGGCCATGTTGGCGTATGCTGAACCGTGCATACCAAGCATGTGCAAAGACTTGAAGTCGAGTTCGTCATATCCACCAAGACCTTGCAGAGTGGTTGTGACAGGGATCTGCGCCTTATCCGAGAGCTCCTTGAGAAGTTTGGGTCCGTCGGGGTGGCCGAGAACACCTTGACCAGCGTAGACGACAGGCTTCTTTGCGATGTTGATCAGATCAGCGCAACGCTTGATGCTGGCCTCGAGCTGGGTGCTTGCAAGCTCACGGGCAGCCTGCGACGCAGCAGACGGGTGGGCGGGAATCGTGGATCCCGCGAGCGCAGGAATGGCACGCCTAAGGACAGCGCCAGTGACATCTTTAGGCAGATCGACCAGGACGGGACCGGGGCGGCCAGAAGTGGCAATCTCGAAGGCCTCGTTGATCCTCCTCGGCAGTTCGGCGATGTTCTTAACCATCACGTTCCACTTTGTGCAGGCCCGAGAAATACCGATGACATCCGCCTCTTGGAAAGCATCAGAGCCAATCGCAGTTGTAGGCACCTGACCACAGAAAACAACCATAGGAGTACCGTCCATGAGAGCATCCTGCATAGGAGTGATGACGTTGGTGGCTCCAGGACCAGAGGTGACGAGAACAACACCAGTCTTGCCAGAAGCGCGGGCGTAACCCTCGGCCATGTGGCCTGCGCCCTGCTCGTGTCGGGGGAGAATAAATTCAAAGTCTTTGCTATTGTAGATGGCGTCGAAGACGGGGAGAATGGCACCGCCAGGATAACCGACTGGAAAAATGTTGCGTCAGTGTCACCGACTTTTGGTTGCATGGCGAAACGCGCGCAACGACTTACAGACGTGCTTGACGCCCTGCCTGAGCATCATCTCATGGAAGATCTCGCCACCGTTCTTGCCGACGAAGCTGTGGTCCATCTCAGGCTGGCGGTATGGCTGTAGGGGCTGTAGCTTGGAGTCCTCGCGGTTGAAGGCCGGACTGGGGACGGTGCGTGTTGCGGTGGCAGATGAAGCCGCGGCGGCAGCGGCGGCGGCCTGCAAAGGAGCCTTAGCGGAGACATTGCGTTTGGCAGTGGTCTGGGTCGCGGCGGCGGTGTTTGTTCTGTTGTATGGCGAAAGGGCAGCGAGGCGCGACGAGGACGAAAGGTTTCGCCGAGCTCGGGGCAGGCATTGGAGGGCCTGGCGGGCGGAGTGTGATTGCAGCATGGCTGTGAGGATGTGAGAGAATGGCAGTCGAGAGACGCCGGAGTGGAGAGGAGAAAATGACAATTTTTGACTGTATGAGGGGAGGGAGAGATGTAAAGAAATCGAGTCACTGTTACAGTATTGCTGCTGCTGCTACCAGCCGTGGACTCTTGGGTGGCGCTATGATCTTTTTGCGGGGATATCTTCAATCCGCCGCGACCACTCTGGCCGATCTCGCTCGCATGCTGACCGGTCGCACGGATCGTGACAAAGGGCGGTGCCGTCTAAAACGACATGCTGATTCCCCTTTGCCAATCCACCAACTGCATGTAAATGCCGAGGCACTTGGGCCCTTGAAGAACGGCAGTTTAACACTCGCCACTTCCTTGACCGCACGTCACCCAGACTTCACTTCACAGGCACCAAGTGGGCTAGCGTTTACGAATCAAATCTATAGTCACGTGTGTGACGAATCGACTGTCAGTCCAGGCCATAATGGATTCAACACTATCGCCTACAAACAGTCTGCGTCGCCAGGGTCGAAACATCTCTCACCCTCTTCCTCGCCGCAGTACTGTCGGTCCCTTGGACGCCGCAGACGAGTGAGCTGCCATCATAAACCCCAAGGTCGTAATGCTTCCACTGGCTGAGATAATGTAATTGTAGCCCTCTGGCCAAACCATCACCACAAGCAACCTCGCAGACATCACAGGCAACCTCTCCTGCTGTGTCTCCTCGGCCTCGACCCGTGCAATCGCCTTCGTCCTCGCAGACACCCGAGATCCCTCAAACAAGAGTACCGACTCTTCTCATTGACTTGCAGTTCCTGTTGGACCGTAGACTTTATCACCAACTCCCAAGCAACGAGATCGCGCCTGGCTTCGCAGACTCAAAACATCAACCTCCCCTGGGTGCATCCTTGGAAAGCCTAATACAAGCAGGTCACTTCCGCCGAGCGGCGGAGACAGCATTGATCGACCTCTTATCTAGCAGCCCCGGCGACGCAAGCCGAATCTTCAAACTACTCTACACCCGGCTCGCATGTCTGGTGGTAATCTCAAGACCGGATATAGCAGCAGACGAAGCCGTCCCTCTAACCGAGTTCCTCAACCGCAACACGCCCGATGCCAAAGACATCTCACCCATCGTCCCCTGGGAGTTACGACTCTTGCTCGTCCGACTCCAGTCCATCGCCGCCACCGACGACGGAAGACGAGCCATCATGTCCCTCTACGCCCTCGCCTCAGAAGTCCGCTCCCACCTCTCCGACGCCAAAGCGGAAAGCAACCAACCAGCAATCCAAGCCTGGAGCGACCGCCTGCGCGACATCGGCCTCCGCGTCGCCGACACCCTCGTCGAAGCCGGCGACCTCGAAACCGCCGCACGCCACCTGAACACCCTCACAGGAATCCCTCCCGACGAGCTCAACTCACGCAAAGCCCTCCTCAGCATGCGAGCCGGCGACCTCGCCAGCGCCCAAGAATCTCTCGCCAAAATGACCCCCGGCCTATGCAAAGAAATCCACCAAGCCCTCTTGCAAACCACCAAAGGCGACTTCGCCCAAGCCGTCGAAGCCTGGCGGAAATTAGCAGAGCAGCATCCGGACAACGAGCTGTTGGGTCAGAACCTCTCGGCCTGCCTGCTGTATACAGGCCACATCGCCGAAGCCCGCTCGATTCTCGAAGGGATCGTCAGAGACACGCCCGCTTTCCCGGCTCTGCTGTTCAACCTGAGCACCGTCTACGAACTCTGCACGAACCGGGCTGTCGAGCGTAAGACCGGGCTGTCGCAGTTTCTTGCGCAAAGGGCTCCGCCGGCCGCTGCTATGAGCGGAGGTTGGGAGAGGACGAATGCCGATTTCAAGCTGTAGGTGTTGGATTTGTGAGGTTGGGCGATGTTGCCGACCGATATGTGAAGTTGGTTTAACTCGAACTGGCATGTTTGTGTCAAACCAAAGCTGCTGATACCACCGTAAATATCAGCCGGTTTCCAAAACGAGAGAGATCGATCTTTACCCCTCTGGGTGATACTGCCATCTCACTCGTGAATGATTGGTTTCTGAACGCGAAATCCCCCAGTATCATCAAGTACAAATCATACATGTCTCGAAGGTCACGCATGCTTTTTGTTTCCTAAGAATTGAAACCGATAGAGTGAAGGGATGGCAAAGTAATCTAGCATCAATTTCTCCCTCTGGATTTCTTTCCTTCGCTCTCATCTACGTCTGTAGCTTTGTCTCATCTCATCTCATCGTGCTTGCATTGGCATCCGCATTCTGCATTGCACATCTTTGTAAAACGCTCCCAGTCGCTCGCTCGCTCGCTCGCTCGCACACTCATGTATTAAGAGAGGTAGAAAACAATTTGCCGCCCACGCCCGGTTTCGCCCATCTGCGTGTTGCCACACAAGATACTAAAATTGACAGAAAAAGGAAAGATGCCTTTGCGCCCACTTTTTTGTGTTTCGCGTGTCGAAAAAAAAAGACTGCAAGTACGAGAGAACAACATACAAGAAGAAGATTGAGCAAGAGACAAAAAGTAATGGAAAGAGGGCAGGAAGCCGTGCTCCATGGTCTCGGACTGTTTCGCTGGCTGGATGAGCCATTTGTGTGCCTTTGAAGCATTCCGAGCGGGTAACGAGCGGAACGTGAGGTCCTGGCAAGGGCCATATGCGTGTGAGAGTCAGTCATGAGTGAAGACTCGGTGGTTGCGAGGCGTGTAGCCGGCGAAGGTCGCCAATGCGGATGGATTTCGAGCCCGGACAACATGTGAAGCAATTCGACAAATGGTCAGCAATCCCACATTATAGGATCACGCAACATCCGCTCTGCTTCTTGTGGTCGCCACTGAGCAAACTCTGCCTCGTCGCTGCTTCGAAAACATCGTCGACGCCTTCACCCGTAAGCGACGAGCATTCAAGGTACTTCTTTGCGCCGATGCGTTTGCGGACGTCCTCGCCTTCGTCAGATGTAAGGAATTTCTCGGATCGTTTGCGCATTTCTTCTTGCGCGACTGGGTCGTCGCGGAGATCCTTCTTGAGGCCGACGAGGATGATAGGTACGCCAGGGCAACGTTCGAGAACTTCGGGATGCCTGGGGTTGTTATTAGTGAATGGTTGTACGAGAGCTCTGAGGTTTCGCCACCGTACCATTTTGTTGTGATGTTCTGCAGAGAATCTGGACTTGAAATGGAGAAGGCTATGAGGATTACATGGGCTTGGCTGTAAGCGAGCGGTCGCAGACGCTCGTAGTCCTCTTGTCCGGCGGTATCCCATAATGCGAGCTGGACGGACTTGCCGTCGACACGGCAATCTGTCACATAGTTCTCGAATACTGTAGGGACATATCGCTGAGGCTTTTGTTAGCGAGACTTCAATGCTAGTGGAAGTGGACCACCTACTGTTGGGAAGTAGCCGAGTGTGAAGACAGATAGCAGGCTGGTCTTTCCGCATGCGCCATCGCCGATGATGACCAGCTTCCTAAGGGCAGACTGTCAGAGCGATTCAACAATCACATGTCTACGGATATGCCATACCTCCTCATCACTTGTTGGTCCGCTTGTGCCATTGTGAATGTTGTCCCGGCCAGCCGAGTGTGAAGCGGTGCTGACAATCGAGCGACAATCCCCGTCCAATGGCTTGCTCAGTCTTCCGCGTGGCCCAGACGACAGCTCCGAGCTCTTGATCTGGGTTCAGACGACACGAGGCGGCAGGCAGGGATCGCAGTTGTACCGAGCTAGTGTGCCGAGTATAGTAGAGTAGAGGCGGCGACGGCGATGAGGAGGCGGGTGTTGTCGGTCTTGGGTGGTGTGTTGTACGGAGAGGAGGGGCGGTGGGTGGGTGGATGGTGGTGGGCTATGCTGGAGTTTGTGGTCTTGTGCAGTGCGAGGCGCAGACAAGCCGCTCGTGTTTCAAGATGCTCTCGGGCAACAGTCGGCCAGTTTTGGCGCGATAGCCGTACGTAGCGTGCGTAGCTCGGTCAGCGTGCTAAGCGTAGCGTTACAGTGGGGGTGCTCTCGAACGTGTGAGTGGTGAGGCGAGAGGCGGAGACGGAGGAGATGGTGGAGGAGGAGAATATAGGCTGCGGAGTGCGAGTGGGGAGCAGAGCAGTGTGTCCGCGGCGGTATTTGTGTGTGGTGAGGTGAGGTGTTGGGGCAGTAGTGATAAAGTTAGAGTTGGCAATGCACTTCGAAACAGGTAGGTAAGAATAATAATAAGTTACTGGCCCTCGCAACTGGGAAAGGTTGCTGGCGGCGGCCAGCAAGGTCGGAGCGCGTCCCTGATGTTCGGCCGATCCATCCTGTAGCTGCGCTGCTGCGCCACAATGTATATTTACGCATCTACATCCCAGCACGGGATTGCCGTAGTGTTTCTTGATGCAGCCAAAATCAATAACAACTACACTGCACGTGTCAATCGACAATGCTTGAAATAGCATCCATTGGCACACATCAGCATATCTTCACGAAGACGCTGTCCATTTCTGTCCCATACAGCAATGTCGCGGCATCATACATACGATGACTTACGTCCTGGCCTCGTCACAACCTTCACGGAAGGATCTCAGCCGGCTCAGTCGGCTCGGTTGTAGCATCTCTATGGCTAACCCCTGTAGTACAAAGAATTGCCTGTCCGGTCTTGACGCAGACGCATCGGATCGACGTTCTTATATATGTACGTCTATGACGAAACGTCTGTCCAGGCGGTACCAACTGCCAGAGAATCAACTGCTTCACTTTAATCCAACGGCACAACATCAGCGCAGCTTCCTTTCCGCTTTCCAACAATCTCCAGTGAGACCACCGGAGTTTGCGTATCACATCAGCGATTGATAGTGCCGTATTCCATGAGGAACCTTCTACCCGTAAGAATCCTCTGGGTCGCCTACATGGACGAAGACATTGAGCAACTAAGTACGTCGCAACGTATTCTCCTGGGCCGAGCAAGCCTTTGGGTCGCCTGGACGAACGGCGTCTTGCTAGTCGTAGTGTCTGGACAGGTGATCTGCATCGAAGATGCATTTTGACGATCCAGGTAAAGTGAATGTCAACTTCCAGGGCGTGGTGTTGGCGGCTGTTTGGGGCAATCTGCCACACATCGTCATAAGCGGAATACTGCGTTGAGAAGAGCTTGTGCTACAGAGTGTTTTTGTCGTATAAGAGGTTTCGGTCGTCGTTTTTGCCGAGCTTGTCTTAGTAAAGTGCTTCTCAGTTCTCCAATTCTGCACAAGCAAAGTAGCCCTTGTTCTCAACAATACCACGGTTCTTGACAACAGCGGTGTATTTCACCACCCACTGAGGCTGTACCTCTCCTTGGAGGGAAGCTTGGTCGTTCACACCATTCGTTTGTCCTTCGCCGTGAAGCGACTTTCTCTTGTCGCCCAGCTTAGTCGATGGAGCCAGTACACCCGCGCCATCAGGACCCGGTCCGAGCAGTTCTCTCAAAGTTCCGCGAGGCAAGATGTTCGAGCAGTCGTTGTGGACCAGGAGCTCGACACCCTTGCTCTTTGCCAGTGCCAACAAATCTCTAGGAACCGAACAGCAGTCGCGCAGGTTGATCTGGTTCACCATTGGCCGTCTGGTCGTGCCCTCCAAAAACATAGCCAGACGTTCTGCGCCAAACTCGGCGACTCCCAGCTTGTTGACAATGCCCTGTTCCTTCAGCGCTTCCACCGCTTTCCAAGACTCTAAGATGTTATCGATTCCCTCCGGCTCAGACTCAACAGGCCCGCGAGTCGAAATCTTACTCGGACAATCTTCCTGCTCGTCAAAGTAGATTCCGGGGAAAGAGACAATGAGGAGATCGATGGAAGAAACGCCAAGCTCCTTCAGCACAAGGTCGACAGCCTCACGTGTCTGGGTCGTGCGAGAAGCTGAGTCGCTCGATCCGCCCGGAAGGTAGAACAACTTCAGCGTGATATCGTACTGTTCCCGCTCTTCCTCTAGTCCGGAATTGGCCAGTTCCAAGCTCGGAATCTGCAACTCTTTGCCGTCTGAAGACAATTTCGTCCATGTCTTGTAGTGCGACTTCGCTGGGGGTGTTGCGCCATTGCCGTTCCCGTTGCTCTCACCATTGGTGTGCTCGTATGAGGATTGCTCGTCGAGGTTGGAGCGTAGAGACGAGACAAACTCGGCGTTCGATTTGCTGCCGAAAGAACGGTGGATGGACGAGCCTCCATCCATGATATTCCTGCGGACATTAGTCAGACATGTTCGACAGCAGATCGAATGTCGTGATTGAGGGGTCTGGCGTACGAGGTCGAGAGGATCAGCTTCATGGTGGGCGAGCTCTAGGATTGGCGAGTCGGATTGGGTGTGTTGTCGGTGAACTGATCAAGGGATTATACAAATGCACATGGACTGGGTGTAGTTGTACTGTATGTATTAATAATGTAAGTAGTACAGAGGGCGTGTATGCACGAGGAAATTATCATGCAGGCGTAAAGATGACGAGCAACTCTTAGCAAGAGCGGCGGCGGTCAGGCTTAGTAACCAGGCAGATAAGCGGGGAGAGACGCTCCGAGGCTGAGGCAGAGGCAGCGCGGCCGGAGCGGTAGTTGGACTTGTAGTTAGCAGTGGGCCACAACTCCACCACAATTGCAAAGATTGAGCACTCACAATTACAACCACACAACCATGGCGATCAGGTAAACAACACTCAAGAGCCTGCCGCAGTCTGCCATCAACACCTCTGACTGACAGCACTGCGCAGGTATCTCATCCTCCTCTCACGCCAGGGCAAAGTCGTACGTCGTCCTCTCTCCCTGCGGCCACAGTACACTTAATCATCGACTAACCCTCTTCTCAGCGCCTCGCCAAGTGGTTCACTACTCTCTCGCCCAAGGACAAGGCCAAGATCATCAAAGATGTCTCCCAGCTAGTCCTCGCCCGTCGCACGCGCATGTGCAACTTCCTCGAGTACAAAGGTATGCCAGCCCATCCCTTGGCCATGGTCACCAACCCGACAAGCCGCCAGACACTTATGTGCCCGCGACCTCACCTGTGTGCGCCCTTTTCTTCACCTATCCTGACCTCTCCCATCACAGACACGAAGGTCGTCTACCGCCGCTACGCCTCGCTCTTCTTCATCGCGGCTACCGACAACACCGACAATGAGCTGATCACCCTCGAAATCGTCCACCGCTATGTCGAGCAGATGGACAAGTACTACGGCAACGTGTGCGAGCTGGACATCATCTTCAACTTCCAAAAGGCCTACTTCATCCTCGACGAGCTGTTGATCGCCGGTGAGATGCAAGAAAGCAGCAAGAAGAACGTGCTCCGTGTCATTGGAGCACAGGACAGTTTGGAGGACATGGAGGTAAGTTGATGGGTCTTCTTTCCGTGCGCCCTGTCTACACACGATGCACCGCTCCGCAACCACTTTCTGCCCCCACTCGCTGATGCCCTGTTGTCTACAGGTCGAGGATGAAGCTATCACAAGAATCGGCTGATGCCCCTCCCTTCCGTCTGCTACGACACGCCTCCCACTGGTCACGCAGCGCCATCGGTCGCTAACCGCGCACTTCGCGCTCCAGGACCAAGTCGAGAGCAACTCGGAACTCGAAAAGTCGCTCCGAGAAGCCGGCTTCCTCTGACAATATTCACAGCGCGACAACACGCTGCTTAGTACCTCTCGCTTTTTTAACAGAGAGGGAACGGCTAGCGTTTCCATCGCATAGCGCACGGCGTTGATGGTGTTTTACGGGTGTTTTGGGAACCAAGAATATGATACCCTTTTGCCAAGTGTCCACTGGGACCTGGCATTGATCATGGCTGTTGTTTTTGAAGCCTTTCTTTGCCATTATGTATGCTAGAGTGCCCTCGCCATAGGCAGGGTCCAAGGGCTTTGATTGCCTTCCGCTCAAATGCAAACTATGAATGATTGAAACGTCTCTCGAAATGCTGAACCCTCACTGTATGTGCCTGCAATACAGGCATGCGGCATCTTCATTTGCTCGGAACTAACGTCAAAAGGTACTGACTAATAGGTCGCAAACGGGAGCCAGCCGATGTAAGAACCAGACGACACTGATGACCTTCGGAGTTGACGAAGACCAACAACAACTCAACGTGTACAAGGTCTGACACACCGACCCTTGATGCGACCGAGAAGCTCAACGCGTGTTCACTGCGTGCTCCAACGGGAACACCATGTTGGCTGGCTGTCCGCCCAGCGTGGAAGCTGGAATTGGTTCCGATTGGACACCCAAAGCCAACCCCAATCTCAGGATCCACACGTGACCTCGGATGGCCATCTCCACTCCAGCAACTGCCACCTCATGCCGAGCGTCATCGGCGCGGTGACTACAGCATAGTTGGCTCCCCTTATCAACGGCTACGACAACACACCTACAACCATAAAACTCGACAGATAACAACAACCATGAGCCCCTGCATCCGTCGCGAATACTAGACGCGCGCGCCAACTGGTGCGTCTACAAGTCTATCCGTCAGCTACCGCTCGACTGCAACTCTGCGACAACCGGCTTCCGACCGAGGGAAGTGATCGCGCAGGCTACTCATACCGCGGAAATACGAAACGATAAGGGAAAAGGTGTTGGTCACAGACGTGTCCATCAAACAACAACGCGACAGCGCAACAGGGCTTTTGACAACCGATAACGGCGCGACGCGAAGAACAAACGAGCAGACGCGATTTGCGCTACCACTGAAACAACTGGCAAGATGAAGGTGAGTCGACCAAAGAGCTGGCCCACTAGGCGCGCACGCCGGAGTCCGGAGGTGGCCTCGATGACCTTGATGCTCTACACTTCTCGAGGCGCGGCGCATCGATGAGAGAACGCCAGCGCGTTCTAGCAACCTACGTATCTTAATTTGTAACCAACATCGCTAACTCACTCGCAGTACCTTCCTCTCGGCGAAATCAACGCCGTTAATAACGCGATCAACTTCTCCACCCCCGATTTGCACGTCATTGGCGGTTGCGACATTTACACCACGAAAGCTGCCGGCAGCGATAAGAAGCTGTACAAGAACATTGAAGATACCTTGGAATCTCGTTATGCTACCCTCCTCCAGCTGTCCGCGTCGCTTAGTCCGCCGCCAGAGACCAACAGAGGCGGTGACAAGCATTCGGGCTCGGACGGGAAGAACAAGGATGCCGGCAGGAATGAGAGGAAGCGCAGCCGTACTGCCGAGATGATACCCGAGATCGATCTCTCAAGAGCTTCACCCTTTGGCCCATTGAGCCAGATTTCATCAAGGCGCACATTCGCATACTTGATTGCGACCCTGAATGCCAGCCACTCCGACTACGACTTTTCGCATCTCTTGCGACCCTCGGATTTCCGCAAAGAGCGATCTCTACGCTCGCTTGTGCACAACGTCGACTCGACCCTGTACAACTTGCGCCCTCGTCACAGCAGTCTTGTTGCAAACCAACAATACCTTGCGCCACCAACCATTTCCAGCTCTGCTCCGGTCGCTAACAGTATCGGGAATGAAGTCTGGGGTCCTAGAATGTGGGCTGTCATCGACAAGGAGATGAATCTTCGTCAGTGCGAGAGGTACAGCTACATGCCCCAGGACGACCCCTTCGACGGTGAAGAAGGCGCCATCTGGAGCCTGCATTACTTCTTCTTCAACAAAGAGCGCAAACGCGTGTGCTATCTGTACTTGCGTGGGTTGAGCGTTCTCTCGCACTCGCCTGTACACGCGCCCATGCACATCCACCGAACGCGCCAGGCCCGCGACTCTGGCGTTTCTGTGGGTGAGGGCGCAGGCAAGCGCGCCAGCTACTGGCTCGGCTCGAGTATCGACGAAGATGAAATGGACGAGGGCGAATACGAAGATGATGACGACGAGCTGATCCACGACGAGTACGAGAATCTGGACGACGAGGTCGAAGTGCCATACATGGATCTCGATGAAGTGCGAGCCCGCATTGTCGATGGATACAACTACGACTTCGAGACTGTCGAATACGAAGAGGACACCTCCGCATGGGCAGTTGAGAAAGGAGAACACAAAAGAGGCGTGCGAGGCATGAGCGAGGAGATCGGTGATGCGATGGAAATGTAACCGCATCACCTGAATCACCCACACATCATGCTTGCAGTCTAAGCAGAACGAGCACCACACGACCAGATCGAACAGCAACAGCACGACACAGATTCAACAATGTACGAAAGACAGAACAGAGACTTCACACTTTCGGTTCCCATCCTGGGAAGGTTCGAGGCCCGCTCTGGAAGTCGCATGGCACGACCACAAAGAGCCGAACCATCGACTTTCCCGCTATCCTGGCGTTTCTCTAATTTTGGCTTGTTTTTGACCGACCGCGCTTCGCAAACGAAAGTGGAGGGATTTGGGTACGGGTGTACGCGATGATACCCGCCGGGGCTCTGCTAGTTTGCTCGTTGCGCTTTTCTGGAATTTTTGGAGTCTTTGGTTTTTGGTTTTGATTTCCTTTTTTTTTTTTTTGTGTTTGTGCTCGCTTTCCTTGTTGGGTGTGTTTTGGAGTGCTGACAGAGACTTGGGGGACCCAGAGTGGCAACATGGGTCTTTACATGTCAGAACAGTGTGTATGTGTGCGGTGAGAGCCGGTGAGAGCGCACATACACGCACTTGACGTACAGCAGACAGCGTTGGACAGATAGCGCGGCTCGGTCGCAGACGCGCGATAATTGAACAGTTTTTGCACATATTACCTTGTGATCTCCTTCTTCTCCCTCTCGCGGGTGCGCTTTGACAACTTCAATTCATCGTGTCGTCGTATTGCGCGTCCGGTGAAATACTCGTACAACTACATTTCTAGATCGATATATTTACAACATATATGTAAACAATCTCAACAACACACCCAACCCAAACACTCACCTAGCACTACCACCCAACCTCACGCTTCCCCCAAAAAAAAACATCCTCAAGCACCATCCCACTTCGCAAACCTCTTCCAATCCTCATAAACACCCCTCAGCACCGCCCTCTCGCTGTTATTCATCGCGGCGCTCAGCACCTTCACCGCATCCGCGCTCTGCACTTCCATCGCCTCGATCAGAGCCCACAAGCCGGGCGTCATCGCTTCGCGCACCCCCTCGCCCAGCGTGCCGTTCAGGATCGCCGCGCAGAAACTGTGCAGCAGCAGCGGGGCGAACTCGCCCACGCGGGCGCGCGTGCGGCGGGACTCGTCGATCAGGTTGCCGGCGTTGGCGCTGCTGGTGTTGTTGTGCGTGCGGGTGGGCGGGTTGCAGAGGAGGGTTAGGAGGCGGGTGTAGGCGCGGGCGTGGCGGGGGGTGAGAGTCTTGCGGGATGCGGCGTTGGTTGAGGAGTTTGCCGTCGGGATGAAGAGGCGGCTTTGGAGGCTTTGGAGGGTGGAGATCAGGAGGTGGTAGCGGCCTTGGAGGCGGGCGCGGTGGTGGAGGAGAAGGGCGGAGAGGATGGAGCAGAGGTCGAGGTAGATTAGAGGTTCGGCTGGGGAGGAGCGGGCCAGGCTGTGGATTGTTTGCAGCGTGGCTTCGGTGAGGTATTGGTTGAGGATGAAGGGTTTTTCGCGGATGATTGTCAGGACGCAGGGGACTGCTGCGGTGTAGGTGGCGAAGTCGGGCGTTTGTCGTAAGATTTCTAGAAGTTTGAAGTAGAGGGCGTGGATCCCTTGCTCGTCTTCGGTGAGGATGTCCTTGGTGACGGCGGTGAGGGTGCTTTCCAGGATGGCAAATCCTTGGGCGGAAGCTTCCTGTGGGTCGGGAATGACTTTCTGCAGCACTGTGAGGAGGATGGACGGTCTAGAGTCTTTGGCCAACTGCTTCAGCTCTTCAGTCAGACGGTGCCTGTCTTCCAGGGAGATACTTGTTCCAAGGAGAGCTTCTCCCAACGAGGTACAGGCTTCAAATCCACTAATGTGTGCTAGCAAACCGAATGCAGGCACCAAAAGGTTGTTCGTGCCACGACGAGGCTCTGCAACATCGTCGGAAGACTTCACCAGTATCTTGTTGCAAACCTTGACCAGAGCCTTGTCTGACTCGGTCAGTGCTTCCCCGACAACGTTGGATTTGCGCAAGCAGACGAGCAATTCCAACAAGATCCTGAGCTTTGTGTCAGGTTCGCTCGCGTCGTCTTTCTTCTTGAGTGATCTGACAGAGCTTGACGTCTCTTTCAGAACACGCTCGCCAAACTTGACTAGACAGGGAGCGGAATCCCCAGCAAGGTGTGAGAGCACACCTTTACCGGTGCCATTGTCAGTCTGCTGTATGATCGTCTTCAATACCACCAGACGGTCACAGGGAGCGCTGCTCAGTTCTTCGGTCGTGCTCGCCTCTGTGATCGCCGCCTTGACAAGATCCTTCAGTGCTGCGCGAGAGCGTTCCTGATCCTGCGTCGCAAGGAGGTACACCGAAAGCTGGCGTGTGAGCTCGGCTAGCATTACCAACATACTCTGAGTAGGATGCGCCTCTGATTTTGTCGACTTCTTTGACTTCTTCGAGGTGGTCGAAGCCCTGCACAACTTCCAGATGACAGATGCATCGGTACACAGGTTGGCAGTTGCGTTCGGGAGTTGCATGAGGTGGATCATGACAGCATAGCGCTTTGTGATGTGAGTCTCGCCAATCTCAAAGCTGTATTCGAGATCGGTAGTCCAGTTGAGAATGCGCTCACGTTGGCCACGGACGAGCGTGGACGCAGGAATTTGGAGTAGCAGATCGAGCACCGCGATCTCCTTTTCAATCGAGTCGGAAGATGCCAAAACAGTCGCAATGACATCGTCGGCAAGTTTCGTGTTGGACGATGTGACCGTGGAGTGCACGAACGCTGTGAGGTCAAGATGTTTTGTCGTGTTGTCAGCATAGGCGGACTGCGAGGCAATGCCAGATGTGATAACATTTTTGATCAGTCTGACACGTTCTTCTTTTTCTATGAGCGAGAGGAGATCAGGGAAAGCCAGGAAGACAGGAGTGATCTTGGAAGTCGTGGAGGGCGCAAGACGCTTAGTAACGTCAGAGGCCAACTCGCGACATCCCTCATACTTTTGGAACGTTGAGCAAAGGAGACCTGCAAACGTCTCGGCGATATCGACGTCCTCGCCAGAGGTCTTCGCCTTGATGATGCTCTCCATTGCTGGATGTGAAAGTAAAGATAGCCCCTTTTTCGACACATGATCTGCATTGGATTGTGCGACAGCCCACATAGGGAACCATAGCCTGAAGGTAAGGGCAAGCAAGTGCCAAACTTGAGGTGGCATCGATTTGACTTTGCTGCCTTGCACCAGGATCAACAACGCATCCAGCAAGGTGCCAGTTCTTGAATGCAGCCTTTCAATCAGATCATCACTTCTCACACCTTGCAGTAATGCGTGCAGCAGTACAGCACCTGCTCGCTGTGTTTGTGCCGTGAGTGCGTCTTTGGAAGAGGACTTCTTGCTCGATTTCTGGTTGTCGATGTCCATTGCACCATAAAGGTTGTCGAACAGCTGCTCAGTTTGCTCGGCTGTGAGATGCAACTCCAAAAATTCTGCCAACACATCGTCAAGTTCGGTCCAAACAGTCCAGATTCTATGATCTTCTATCGTTTGAAGCTGTTGCTGCCAGCGTGAGACGAAGTTCTCAAGCTTGCGGCTACTTGCGAATGCGCGCATGACTGGCTTAGTTATTGAGTCGACCAGAAGTGATTTCGCAACTGTAACGTCTACCGCGCTTGCCAGGAAGTCTGAGATGCCAGTCAACGCAGGGAACAAGTGATCTGCCATGGCAGCATCCACAAAGACTGTAGCATCCAGCGCTACAACTTCTTCGATTAGAGAAAAGTCGACAGTCTTGGTTGCCTTGGTGCTCGTAAGGCCACTGTAACGCTGTACTAGATCCTTCAACGTTGTACCTGGCAATGATGCTCGCTTTCCTACGGTCTGAAGCATGGTCGAGAGAGCGTCCTGGCTGACGAGTTTGCCATCGATATCTAGACATGCCAAAAGCTCCTGAAAACTGTGCTCGACCCAAGGACGTTCTTTGCTGCGCTGTCGAGACGTCGTCATTGGAACGCATCGCAACGCAATGTCCAGAAGTTTAGGCAGAGCCTTGCATAGTTGCGCTTGATATGTGTCTGCTGCTGCGATGGCCGACTTGGCGCTGGACAGCTTCAATGTAAGATCTGAAGTTGCCTCCTCTGAATCTGGCTGTTCTGCAGCTTGAAACAAAGCTGAGCGAGCCGGCAAGAAGACATGCCTTGCAATCAGGATTTCCAGATCATTTGCGACATCGACATCGCTGGATGATGTGTTCTGAACTCGGGTTCGCTTCTTGGATCCAGAAGTTGTTGAACTGCTGAGCTGCTGTAATAGCAATGAGCACGGAACCAGGCATTCCTTTGCGAAAACGTCGTTGTCAGAACTACTGGGCTTTCGAATAGCCCAGAGGCGGATCGCGGGAAGGGTCAGTCGCAGGTTATCGTTTGAGCCATTCTTTGAAGCAGCATTTCCACTCTCCAAACTCATCACACGGCCTAGCCAGACGCCGAGCAACGTTGCAACTGAAGCACCATCCTTGCTGAGCAACTGCTTGACTACAGCACCTTCGGTTCCAGATGAGATTTCCTCCAGTGTTTCGATTGACTTTGCGACAGCGGCCAACAGACGTGAGAGCTTCTTGTCTTCCAAGTCTTGCATTGCTCCCTTTGCGGTGTCCAGAAGGTCGAACCGAGCTAACAAGATGCCCATTTTCTGAGGTGCAACGAGGCGAAAACAGTGCTCCAGTAGGCCCCATGCTTCCGCGTTCGATGCAACTTTCTTGTCGGTTTGCAATTTTCCTGTGAGCCATTTGAGAATCATCTCCGCTCTGTGGCGATGGTTGCAGAATTCATTCGCAGTCTTGAGTTGCGATTTGAGATCTGGGAGAGAGTCGAGTGTTTTCAGTCGTTGTAAGGACGGCTCAGCGGCATGCTGAGCATCCACGTCCAGCATCTCCAAATCTTTTCCACCCATGGCGAATCTAACGTCTTGTCCAAGATGGATGCAGACCGTAGGACAGTCGCTCTAGAATCTTTGGATGCGGCTTCAACTTTTTGATATGGGGCCCGTGCGAGCGCGGACGGGATCGGCTTAGTTCCGAGGAAGCATCGCATTGGAGACGACGAGCTCCCAACAGCGACTGCAGCCGGATTACCTATTCACGATCCTCTCAGCCTCACCCAGTAATCCAACACCACATTCACAATGTCCGACTCCAACACAAACGCGCCTATCACTGCGGCAGCTGTCCGCCCCAACAGGCCCATGAGCGAGGCTCTCTTGAACGAGAAGGTACGGATGCGCGTGGAGCATTGGATATTAAGGATCACAAACGCGATGCGAGGACATGAGCTAATATGTCAATCTCTAGTGGGACCACTGCCTCAGCACTCTCCTCATTCGCAGCACTCTCGGCGCGTCTTTCGGTGTGATCTTCTCCGTCCTGGTCTTCAAGCGCAGGTCGTGGCCCGTGTTCACTGGTCTTGGTTTCGGTGCTGGAAGGGCTTGGGAGGAGTGCGACTCTGTAAGTTGGACTGGGAAAAGAATCGCGACAAAAGCTGGGCGGAAGTGCTGCCTGAGAAGATATCCCGGCATGCTTCCTTTTGGTGGCATTCTGGTCTTCGTAAAGTCGAACTTCGCTAACACTCGACTTACAGAGCTTCAAGCGCGCATCTGCCACCTCTCAAAACGGTCTCCGCACATTCCCCGGCCGCTCCAACTAAATGGCCCTTCTCGAACGGATTGCAGTACCTACGATGATATCAAGCGAAGATGCTGGACTACTTGGAATTGTGAGGATTGGTGCTTTGGGTCTAGAGGGTCGGCCTCAGCGCCGCAAACCAGCACGTGCCTGCTGGAAAGTGTACATATAATGGCGGTGTACTACAACTTTCGGATATGCAACAGCCATGCAACTTTCACTTTTGGCTTGATGTCAATATCCACTTCCCATTTCTGCTAAGTTTGGGATGTGCTACTCTCAGCAGTGGGGAGAGTGGAGCGTGGTGAGATGTCCACAACAGTTGTGTTGGTCACTGGATGATACCGAGGGTTAGGGTTGGGGTTGGGGTTGGCTCTCGATGCCTCCGGCCGTCCTTCTATACACTCTCGACGTAATCAACCATATTTCGATACTTCAGGTTTATGGAGACAACTATGGTGCATCATAAGTGTGCCAGGTGTCGATTTCTTGTTGCTGCCATTGCGTATGGATGTATTTTGACAAGTCCAGTCCGGTGAGAGACAGCGTTACGAGATCGCTTTGGGGGGAAACAATGTTTGTTGCTGGAACGATTCCACCTCCAAATCCAATCGAATAAAATGATGGCTGCCTTGATATCAGACGGGTATGAGCATATACGATCGATTCCGCCTTCTGAGTCAAACAAGGCAGCGTTGGCACTACGTTCGACAGCCCGGCGCTTGTCAGGCCTTATGATATACTTGAAAAATAAGTAGCCCATACACCGCACCGGATGGTTGTTCTAAGTAAGGCATGTGGCCCACATACATTATGCATTTGGATATCCCATGTTAGTCTCTAGATGGTAACCACTTGACACTGTGGATTCGAACGATGATGAACTCATCAGCGGCTGAATGTCGGAGCCGAGGCGCAAGTTTCAAGAACAAATGTTGCGACCAAATGATCTCCAAACGAGAAGCTACAAGACACCTTCAATCATTCTCCACGCGAGTGCGCCGAACCCAATCCGCCGCCATGGTACCTCAAGTCACCACCTCTTCGCTCTCCCGCGCCGACGGCTCCGCAACCTACACCGACTCGCTCTTCTCCGTCCTCGCCGCCGTCAATGGCCCAGTCGAAGTCTCCCGCCGCGACGAGCTCCCCGAAGAAGCCACAATCGAAGTCAACGTGCGCCCTGGATCTGGAATCGGCGGTCCGCGCGAGCGCTGGCTCGAAAGCGTGATTCATTCTCTGCTGCGCAGCATCGTATTGGTACACATTCACCCGCGCACGCTGGTGCAAGTCACGCTGCAAGTTGTGAGGGAGCCTGGTGTCAAGTTCTTGAAGGGTAGGGGAGAAGTTGCGATTTTGCCGGCGCTTGCGAATGCGGCGTTTCTTGCGCTTGTGGATGGCGGGCTGCCGCTGGACACTACTGTGAATGCAGCTTTGGTCGCTGTGAGCAAGAATGGAGATATTGTGGCGGGTCCTAAAGCGGAAGAGTTGGAGGTTTGCCAAAGCGTGCATGCGATGGCCTTTGGAGCCCAGGGTGAAATGTTGCTGGACGAGTCGACGGGGAGCTTTGAGTTGGATGCTTGGAAGGCTGTTGCGGACAAGGCTGCTGAACGCTGTGCTGCTGCTTTCGCCGACGAAGGAGAGGATGAGGCTATGTCGAATGGAGACGTTGAACAGGAGCCTTGGTTGAGGCAGGCGTTGGAGGAGAAAGTAAGAGACGCAAACTCGTGGAGGGAGAGCACTTGAATGCGGACTACAATGATCGCAAATCATGGCGAGGCTCAAGACATTGAGCGGTCCTCGAATATGCGTGCGTCGGCTACTGAGAGCTGACACAACCGCGCGAGTTTGTCTGCCTGCTACAAGTGACGGTGTCGAGTTCACGATACCTGCGTGGTAATACGCTGCGTTTGAGAATGCAGGCCCATTCCCAGCTCTTGCAGGACTACGAACTCCTGCGAACGTACAGATCCACGTTGAAAGGTCACAGGCTTGAGCTGGATCAAAGAGATCCAGCTTTGATCACAGATTTACCGCGAAGGCCAATTGCCGACCGACGACTGCATGCCGAAGAGCTCTAGAATGACACCTTGAGATGAGACGACGGACTACAGTTGAGAGAACCGGGTATCTTAGATAAGTATCACGAATTACGCAGGCCAGATCGAAATTTTGACAAGACGTGAGGTCAAGTTTAAGCTCAACCAACATCAGGCAGGAGCGATGGTCGCACATGCCTCGAAAGTAGATATAACCATCCTCGAACATTTCACAACTGTGGCAACCGTTCATCATCGCGCCGTCACCAACTGACAAGACAGACAAGTCACTCGGAACACTCGGCGACACCATGGCGAGCTCGCATAAGGACAGCTCCATACAAGCCTTCTTTCACCCGACCCCGGCAGCTGCTTCGCCGTCAAAGCAACCATCTAATTCATCAATCGGAGATGGCTTCACCCCCGAAGAGCTCGAAGAAGCACTGAAGCCGACTCCCGCCGAGCCATGGCAGCCAAAGGTCGAATATCTCGAGTGCGAGATCCGCGACCTCTATCCAGGACCTCGCGCCGTGACTTTCATGGGCCGTGTTGCCAACATCTTCGACGTCGCGAACGCTCCCAAAACACCTAGGAGCGCGAAGGGATGCGTCAAGCTGTGTGTGAAAGATGACCACGATGCAGTGACTGTGCGCGTCTGGTTTGCGGACCAATTCCCACGTGTCCGCTTGGGCACGCTGGTGTCTGTCTGGACAAATCATAGTTCGTCTCCGTCTGTGCCTACCTTTTGCTTTCACCTACTCACTCCCTGCAGTCTCGAACGGCGAACTCGGGAACATGTCGAGCGCGTCTGCGCCTCTCTTTGCTTCACTGTTCCCCGAGAGGGACCGCAGTTGTCATCTCATGGTTCACGAGAACAGCGACAACGGTACGATGTTCAAGCGTCCACTTGGACACCGCGAAGGTCGCCAGATGTCTGATTTGATGACGCTTCAGAACTTCATCGAAGGCGGTTATGATGTTGTCGGGGCAAAGATCCTCGTGGTCGTCAAGAGTCTTGGCCAACGCAAGAAGAGTGAGTGGAAGCATTCTGCCTCTTGTGTGGTACGCGCTGACATCATCAAGTTGAGCGCAAGGACGGCAGCTCGACTGAAAACATGAACGTGCAAGTGCATGACGATACCGCTGGCGCCACACTGGGTCTCTGGGGCACTTCCGCCCTGTCACCTGCCGGAGGTGTGACCGAAGTTGACGAAGCTGAATCAACGAGTGAAGCAGTGAAGGGCAATGCACCGTGGAAGGCCGGAGAGACTGTGCTCTTGCTGGAAGCGCCTGGCTGGAAGATTGGAAGAGGTACCTACCTCAGCCTCTCAACTACCACCATCGTCGACGTTGATCCCGCCATCGCCGACGCGGACTGGCTACGCAAATGGGCTTCGAAACAGAAAGTCCGTGAAGCCGTCAATTTGCCATTTCCCGAGGGCGTGTTCGATTTGGAAGCACTCATCAGAAGCCCCCTACGATGCCTATATACTTTTGCGGATCTTGATGAGTTCTCAAGGGCTGCACCTCAAGAAACTGTCCAGGGCTACCTGAGCGTGCTCGTCATGGAAGTGAAGCTGCTCGAGAACCGCAAGAGAGGAATGCTCATGTGCGGAGAGTGCTGTTCGATGCACGTTTTTGCAAATGCGCTGTCAGGGACCTGCAAAGGCTGCGACAAGCAAGTTGACCTTAGACTCAATCCGAAGATCGTATGTCATGATTATCTCGATGGTCGCCTCGAACGAAAATCGCAACAATGCTGACCTCCGACCTCACAGCTTGAGCAAGTTCTCGACGAAACCGCATCAGTCGCTCCTGGCAAGCTACTTCTGAGTACCAAAGCGTGGCGCGAGCTCCTTGGTCATTCTGCTGAAGAGTTGATCGATCTTGGTAAGAAAAGTGGCATTTACTTGCGTTACGATTGCTGACTTCGGACAGACTACGAGAAATTGAAGTACATCTCGGATCGTCTATTGTTCAGCCGGCTGACGCTACAATTTGGTTGGACTGGAGATGAGAGCAAGGCGGGAGGGCGTATTTGTGTCTTAAGCGTGATGGCAGGATGATGGGAAGTGTGGCATGGCGGCGTGCTGGCTACCCCCGATGCATGTTCTCTGCAGTTGTCTCGTATTATCATCAACTCAATACCTTCTAGACTGCCACCCTCATCGGCAGTGTTGAATTGAACCGACGCTGGATGATGAAGTAGTCACTTTAGGAATCAATAGTACCAGAGAGACTCATCTACACTCTCGGCGGCACGGTTTGTCCAGAATGATACGTAGGCCCAAGATTGCAAGACACAAGAAATGTGGTAGCTAAACAATGTGTTTATTGCAAATACCATTGATTTCGGCAGGTGAAGCCGAGCTCCTGCTCGCCCAACTTGCCAAGACCTGGTTTGTTTACTTCGGCCGGAAGTTCTCCACCCTCATCACCAATCTGCACGCGCCACCTTCACAACCACGACGAACACGAGACGAGCATCATTACTACCAACACCACGCGACCACACGCGCAATCGCTCGAGAACTCTTCACACAAACCAATCCAACCTATGCGCACATTGCGCGCCTGCGCCCCACAGATTCCCGACGCGCAACAGACGCGACTACCCCTCCGAGCAAACAACTGCACCATTGACACCGCCACTGCGCACTGGATCGAAAAGCGGGCAAAGCTATGTCCATGGTAGTCACGCGCTCGCCTCTTACAGCAATTGTGATGAACGGTCCGGGACCGGCCGCTCCCAAGCGAAGGAGTGCGCGCTTGAGTGTGGAAGGACAGGAGAAGGAGGAGCAGCGACCGAGCAAGAAGACG
>Ga0265798_10003204_pt1 | contig 23424 bp, 24 predicted proteins | sample P3T30metagenome_FD_192430 | JGI IMG/M metagenome (GOLD analysis project Ga0265798, IMG submission 192430) | Plant litter microbial communities from East Loma Ridge, Irvine, California - P3 T30 | ecosystem: Environmental > Terrestrial > Plant litter > Unclassified | place: USA: California... | reverse complement strand
GCTTCGCCGGCAAGACCGTGATCGTCACGGGTGCGGCCTCCGGCATCGGCCGCGCGACCGCGTCCCGCGTGGCCCGCGAGGGCGGGCGCGTCGTCGCCGTCGACCTCTTCGCCGACAAGCTGGAGGCGCTGGTCGCCTCCCTGCCCGACGCCGACGTGGTCACCGTGGCCGGCGACATCACGAAGCAGGACGACATCGACGCGATCGTCGCGGCCGCCGGCGACCGCATCGACGCCCTGGCGAACATCGCGGGCATCAACGACGACTTCTCGCCCCTCCACGAGACGAGCGACGCGATGTGGGACCGGGTCATCGGCATCAACCTGACCGGCGGGTTCAAGCTGTCCCGCGCCGTGATCCCCGTGATGCTCGGGGCCGGGCGCGGCTCGGTCGTCAACGTGGCCTCGGAGGCGGGCCTGCGCGGCAACGCGTCGGGCAACGCCTACACGGTGTCGAAGCACGGCGTCGTCGGCCTGACCAAGTCGGCGGCCTTCATGTACGCGAAGCAGGGCATCCGGGTGAACGCGGTGGCGCCGGGCGGCGTCGCGACGGGCATCCCCTTCCCCGCGAACGTGTCCGAGGCGGGATCGGCGCGGCTGCGTCCGTTCCAGGCGGCGATCCCGACGATCGCGACGGCCGAGGAGCTCGCGGCGTCGATCACCTTCCTGCTGAGCGACGACGCGGTGAACGTGAACGGCGCGATCCTGGCGAGCGACGGCGGCTGGTCGGTCCAGTAGGGCCGCAGCCACGAGCGCCCGGCGAGACGGGCGAGGGAGGGCGGGACGTGCACGAAGATGGACCGGTGACCACCGCACGCACCGCCCGCCCCGGCCGCGCCCGCAGCGAGGCGGCCCGCCTGGCGATCCTCGACGCGACCCGCGACGAGCTGGCCGAGCGCGGCTACGACAAGCTCTCGCTCGACCGCATCGCGGCGGCGGCGGGGGTCGGCAAGGCGACGATCTACCGCTGGTACCCGGCGAAGGCGGCGCTGGTGGCCGAGGGCATGCTCACGGGACATCTGCTGCCCCACCTCGAGGTGGCCGACACGGGCGACGTGCGTCGGGACGTGCTCGACTGGCTCCGCGCCTCCTTCTCGACCTTCGCCTCGCCCGCGGCGGGCGGGCTGATCCGCGCGTCGATCGCGGCGACGGCCGAGGACGCCGCCGTCGCCGAGCACTACGAGGAGCGCGTCACCTCGGTCACGCGGGCGGCGCTGCTCGCCCGCCTCGAGTCCGGGAGGCGCGCGCGGCAGATCCGGGACGGCGCCCCTCTCGAGGCCCTCGTCGAGTCGCTGATCGGCACCGTGCTGCTGCACGTCGTGACGCGTCGCGACCCCGGGGACGCCGCGCTCGGAGCCACCGTCGAGCTGCTGTTCGACGGCGTCGCGGCGCGCCCGGCTTGACGCGTCGCCGACCGCCCGTCGCCTCCTCCACGGACACGCACCGAGCGGGACGGCGAGCGGCGGCCTGTGGAGAGACGGCTCCGCCGCGTCGAGTCGCGAAAGCGTCGTCGCATGATCGATGCGACTGGCACCGAAAGCCGGAGACATATAAACTCGGAGGCTCGAGCATATGGAGGTCACCATGGCGATGACGAGCGTGGACGTGGACACCGAGCTGTTGGCAGCCGCGAAGGGCATCCTCGGCGTGAGGACGACGAAGGACGCCATCAACCAGGCACTCGGCGACATCGTGAAGCGGCAGGTGCAGCTCGAGGCCTTGGCCACGTTGAGCGGGATCGAGGTCGACGTCGATCCGCGGCCAGCAGGCCCGGGGACGATCGACGCGTGAGCACCGGCCGTCCGGGGCTCCACCTCGCCGAGCCCGACGAGCACGAGGTGGAAGTGCGGCGGCCCCGCGTCATCATCGACAACTCGGCGTGGCAGCGGGTCGCCACCGAGCCGGCGGTTCGTGCAGCGATCGAGGCGATCATCCGGACGACCGCGCCGGACGACATCCTCATCTGCCCGCCTGTCGCGGCCGAATACGGCTTCAGCGCCCGAAGCCTCGAGGACCACTCCGCGATCGTCCTGACGCTGGCTGGTGCCTTCTCGGACTGCCGGGTGCATCCGGAGGTGCGAGACGTGGCGGCCATCCGATCCGCTCTCTTCGCCGCTCACATGGGCCGGGCAGCGGGCGCCGTCGACGTCCTCATCGCCGCCTACGCAGTCGTGAACCAGGCCACCGTCGTGCACTACGACCGGGATTTCACCCACATCGCCCGCGCCTACCCCGATCTCCGGCAGCAGTGGGTGGTGGCCCAGGGCAGCCTCTGAGCAGTTCACGCGTACCTGTTGAGCTGGAGCAGACTGACCGCATGGAGAACATGCCAGCGGGGTGGCTGCCTGATCATCGCGACGAATGGGTAGAGCGGTACTGGGACGGCCAGAAGTGGACGGGCCAGACCCGCGTCACCCCGTTTGCAAAGCCTGAGGCGCAGCGCGCAAAAGCGGCGCCCCACGCACCGGCGCCGGCCGTGAGGCGGGCACCCAGGGAGAAAAGTCTGTTCCGGGGCTTCATCCCGGTCTTCGTGGGGACGGCAGTGGTACTCCTGGGCACCTCCCTGGGCCTGGCCTATCTCGATGGTCGCGACAATGTGCCGTCTGAGACCAGCGCAGTAGCCGCGCCGGGGTCGGCGTGCGTGTCAGCGTTCGAGGCCGCCGCGGCCGTTCCGCTTGACGAGGTCAATGACATCGAATTCGACCGCACCGTCCGCGACTGCGTGGGCGTCGACGAGTGGGCATCAGGCCTCAAGCGCTACCCCGACGCGCTCGGGCAGTACACCGTGACCGACTCCGACGTACCATCGGCTATTCGAACCGTTTGCTTCGACAACGAAAGCACGCCCGTATGCCTAGACGCGGCCGCGCAGGGCATGCTGCCCTGAAGAGAGCAGCACTGTCCCCGACCGGCCTGACCTCGGCCTCCTCGATCGCGCAAGATGATCGGACGAGTTGTGCCCCCGGGCGTCGATCAGGTTCTGCGAAGCGGCGCCAGGTTAAGCGCAAAACCCTGGGCCTCGCCGTGCGAGATCTCCCAGGGTTCACTTTCGCAGCTACCGCGATAGCCCGACGGTTCTAGTTTGACACACGCACTCGATCGCGCACCAGTGGGAGCACGGGCCGACCGCGGCCCGTCGCAGTCCGCCCGGCGCGGCCTCGTCGACCTCACCCGTCGCGGCGGGCCAGTGCCTCCTCGATGGCGGTCGAGAGGCTGTCGAGGGAGGTCAGCTCGACGAGCTCGCCGTCCACGAAGAACGTGGGCGTGCCGGCGGTCAGGATGGCCAGGCGAGATGAGCCCCCGAGGAAGAGTCGAGCGCACTGACCGCGTTCTCTGACATGGTGCCCGGATCGGCTCCCTCGTCGCGGCGGGCGGTCGGGCGTCAACAGCAGTCGCAGGCCTCGACGTCGCGCTCGCCCGTGAGCGCCGAGACGGGCACGGCGCAGGCGTCGCCACGCCAGGCCTCGAGACCCTCGCGCATGGCGAACACGACGATCACGAGCCCGGCGACCGGGTCGGCCCAGGCCCAGCCGAAGGCGAGGTTGAGGACGAGACCGATCAGCACGGCGGCCGACAGGTAGCTGCAGATCAGCGTCTGCTTCGAGTCGGCGACGGCCGAGGCCGACCCGAGCTCTCGGCCCGTGCGGCGTTCGAGCAGGCTGAGGAACGGCATGATCGCGAGGCTCACGGCGGCCAGCACGATGCCGACGCCGCTGTGCTCGGGCTCGCGCAGGCCGGTCAGAGCGAGCACGGCGTCGACCCCGACGTAGGCGGCGAGCGCGAAGAAGGCGACGGCGATGACGCGCAGGGCCGTGCGCTCCCGCTTCTCGGGGTCGGGGGCCGCGAACTGCCAGGCGACCGCGGCGGCCGAGAGCACCTCGACGATCGAGTCGAGGCCGAACCCGATCAGGGCCGTCGACGACGCGACGGTGCCCGCGGCGAGCGCGACGACCGCCTCGACGACGTTGTAGGCGATGGTGGCGGCGACGATCCAGCGGATGCGTCGTTGCAGGACGAGGCGGCGGGCGGCGGTGAGGGCGGAAGCCCCGGGGACGCGCCCCGCGACGACGTCGGGCCCGATCGGCAGGCTCATGCGCCGGGCCCGCAGCAGAGCGGCACGTCGCAGGCCTCGTCGGTGCAGCCGACCCCGTCGTCGACGGCGAGCACGACGTCGACCAGGGCGCGAAGGGCCGCCGTCAGGTGCGGGTCCGCGATCTCGTACCGCGTGCGGCGGCCCTCGGAGGTGGCGACGACGATGCCGCAGCCACGCAGGCAGGCGAGGTGGTTCGACACGTTCGACCGGGTCAGGTCGAGCGTCTCGGCCAACCGGGCCGGGTACCCCGGCGCGTCGAGCAGTTCGAGCAGGAGGCGCGAGCGGGTCGGGTCGCTCAACGCGCGCCCCAGCCGGCTCATCGCGTCGAGGCGCGGGGCGATGGTCAGCATGCGCTGAACTGTACAGCGCATGCTGACCTGTCGTCGAGGCCTACGGTCGGCGCGCGGCCCGACGTCGACGGAGGACGACCAGGCCGACGCCCGCGGCGAGCAACCCCAGTGCGGCGGCGACGATGCCGACCACGTGGTCGGAGCCGGTGTAGGCCAGGTCGGCGCGAGCAGCCGCGTCACGGGCGGCGGCGTCACGGGTCGCCGCGTCGGCCGCGGTGATCGTGCCGGGCGTGTGCTGCTGCACCGCGCCTCCGGCGACGGGCTGTGCCGGCACGACGGGCACCGTCGCGCCCGGGTCGGCGGGTGCCGGGTCGACGGGGGCCGGGTCGACGGGTGCGGGGTCGACCGGTGCGGCGGCAAGCGACACCGTGCCGTCCGCCGCGACGGTGATCGGCACCGACATGGCGGCCGATAGGTCGAGGCGCTGCCAGCTGCCGGCGGTGCCCTCGTCGAGCGGACGGCCCGAGTCGATGGCGGTGAGGGCGAGGACCTGGCGACGCTGGTCGTCGGTCAGGGTCGGGCGGCTCGAGATCAGCAACGACTCCGCGCCGGCGGGGACGGTCATGGCCTGCCCGGCCGTGCCGACGAGGGGGAAGTCGTAACTCATGCGGTCCTGGTAGACGGCCAGCGCCTCCTGGTCCGAGAGGTAGGGGGTGTCGGCGGCGATGCAGACGTCCAAGGAGGTGCCGCATCCGGTCTCGAGGACGTCGCGCAGCTCGGCGCCCGCCTCTTCGAACAGCACGCGGAACTCGGGGTCGGCCCAGCGGCGCTCGACGATCTCCTGGCCCATCATGCGACCACTCATGACGTCGAGCGGATAGTGCGCGGCCATGACGACGCGGTTGTCGCCGGCCTCGGAGGTGCGGGCCAGGATCTGGGGGGCGAGCTCGGGCAGCATCGTGGCGAGCGAGGTGCCCTGCCAGTAGGCCTGCGAGGTGTGGCCGCTCGGGTACGCGCCCGAGGTCGAGGCCCAGGCGTCGCCACCCGGCTTGTCGCGGTAGGTGAGTCGCTCGGGGAACCGGATGTACGGGCGGTCGTAGTCGAAGTGCTCCTTGGCGGGGTTCGACGACGAGTAGTAGCCGACCAGCCCGCCGTCCTTCGCGAGCAGTGCGGAGGTCTTCGGCAGTTCGCCGGCGGCGCGGGCGGTGCGGTAGATCTCGCCGAGCCGGGTGCCGAGGCCGTCCGACATCGAGACGGACATGTCGGCGTACTGGTCGACGATCGCCCGGTCGACCCGGGCAGGGGTGGCGCCCTGGTTGATCGCGACGGTCTTCTCGTCGTTCAGCGCGATGATGTCGGGGCGCTCGGCCCGCAGCGTCGTGAACTGGTCGATGATCGGCACGTAGTCGTAGGTCGCGTTCGACGTGTACGGGTAGCTCAGCCGGTCGGGCTCGAAGGGGGTCGCCGCCGAGGCCGAGAGGGCGCCGAAGCCCGAGAGCAGCACGCCCAGGCCCGTGCTCGCGGCGAGCACCGAGGCGCGGCGGACGGGTCGGCGGTCGGCCGAGCGTCGGGGGCGGCGGGGGGTCGTGGTCGTGATGATCGTGCCTCTCGTGGGTGCGTGCACCGACCTGCGTCGGCGGCCCGGTGGGGCCACGCCGAACGGTAGGGAAGCGGAGTGGCACACGTCTGGACGACAGGTGACGCGCAGGTGACCTGGGCCGTCGTCGGCGTCGTACACCGGTGACGCGCCGCCCGGACCCATCGTTGGTCACCCGACCAACGTCGACGGCGAACGCGTGCATCGCGCCGCCGGCGGCCACAGGATCGTTCTCGCAAGGCAGTTCCACTCGACAACACGAAGCACCGCAACTCGAACTCCTACGACAACGAAAGAGGACGAACCATGAGCAAGCTGAAGTCGAAGACCGCCACGATCATCGCCGCCGTCGCCGTGAGCGGCGTCGCCGTCACGGGGCTGAGCGGATTCGCCGCCGCCCCGGCACAGGCGGCGACCACCGCCCCCGCCTCGCCGGAGTCCAGCACCGGCAGCCCGATCACGGGCAGCGTCACCCTCGACCCGCTGGCGATCGTCAGCGCGATCAGCGCCGCCGTCAACGACCAGGGCGACCGGTCGGGCGCCGTGCTGGCCGCCCTGGACGTCGGCTACTACAACGCCGGCAACCCCGACCGGCTCACGGTCGCGGTCGTGAACAAGAACCAGGACATCGCCGTCGAGGGCTCGATCGTCGACGCCCAGCCGATCGACATCAAGGGCGGCAGCTACGTCATCTACTGGTTCGACGGCCCCGGCAAGGTCACCAACAACGGTGACGGCGGCTACCTGAACTGGGGCGTGCTCGGCAACAACGTCAAGACCGACAACGTCATCAGCATCAACGGCGGCTGACCCACCGCGGCACCGCGAACCCGCCCCGACGTCCTCACCGGACGCCGGGGCGGTTCCGCGTGCGCCGTCAGGCCGGTGGCAGGGCAGGAGGCGCGGTTCGGTTCGGCGCCTCGACCGCCCCCTGACCGTCCCGACGGCGCCCCCGCCGCACGACGCGCGACCGGATGACGCCCTTGACGAACGCGACCGAGACGAGCGCCGTCCGGTTCGGGGCACTCCACGTCCGCATCAGGCGGGCCAGGTGCCAGGCCACGGCCTGGCGGCTGTAGGCCGTCTCGCGGGCGATCTCGGCGTTCGAGAGGCCGTAGGCGGTGAGCGTGAGCATCTGCCGCTCGACGTCGTCGAGGTCGGGGGCGTCGGCCACGAGGTCGAGCACGACGTCGGGCCCCGGGGCCGCGAGGGGTGGCTGGGTGCCGCCCGCGCCTCCTGGTCCCGCGCCCGGCGGGGCGGCGACGAGACGGGGCCGGTGCCGCGCCCACTCCTCGGCCCAGCAGGTGCCGAGTTCGTGGGCGACCTGCGAGGCGCGCGCCATCGCGAGGACGAGCGCCCCGGCCTGCCCGCCCGACGCCGAGTGCATGACGAGCGAGAAGATGCGCAGCGCGGGCAGGGCGCCCCGCAGGACGACGGCCAGGTCGACGTCGGGGCAGGCCGCGCTGCGGCGGGCGACGGCACGCAGCTCGTCGAGGCACGAGGCCGACACCGGACGACCGTGCTCGACCGCGGCGAGGGCCGGACCGAGCACGATCGGCACGATCTCGGCGTACCGGTCGCGCAACCACGACCGGCCGGTCGCGCCGACGTCCTCGAGCGAGCAGTCGAGCAGCAGGTCGCTGAACTCGTCGTGTCGGGCGTCGAGCCTCAGCCCGAGGGGCTGACCCGGACGCATGATCGTCGTCGGGCGCTCCGTCGTCGTCGGGCGGTCCGCGGGGACGCCACCCTGCTCGGTCAACGTCTCACCCCCGGTCGCGGAGCCGGCCTCCGGGGCCGGTCGGCCCGGCCTGACGGGCCCACCACCGAGCCTAGGAGCGCCCGGTCCGCCGCACAGTCGGCTGGCTGGCCGACCCCGGTGTCCCCCGGAGGTGCCGAGCGGACGCGGTCGTCTCGTCGGCCCCGTGGTCAGCGGACGACCGCGGGCGCGGCGAACACCACGCGCACGGCGAGCCCGCCCGAAGGAGGCGCGTCGAGCGTCAGCGTCGCCCCGTGCGTCTCGGCGACGGCCGCGACCAGGGCCAGGCCGAGGCCGTGGGAGCCGGCGACCCGGCCCGCCGACCGGTAGAAGGGCTCGGTCAGGCGCGTCACCTCTGCCGCGTCGATGACCTCGCCGCCGTTGGCCACGTGCAGGGTCGCCGCCCCCGAGGCGTCGGTGCCGACCGTCACGTCGAGCCGGCCGCCGGGCACGTTGTGACCGATGCCGTTGCGCACGAGGTTGCCGACGAGCACGGAGAGCAGGGCCCGGTCTCCGGTGACCTGCGCAGGACGGGAGGCGCGGCGCACCTCGACGCGCGCCTCGGCGGCGGCGGACGCCGTGGCGGCGAGGACCTCGTCGACCACGGCGACGAGGTCGACCCGGTCGGCGGCCACGCCGTCGCCGGACTGCGCGTCGGACAGGGCGAGCAGTGCCTCGACCGTCGCGATGCTGCGCGTGTTCATCTCGCGCAGGCGTCGGATCGTCACCGCCGGCGGCGAGCCGGCCGAGTCGCCGACGCCTGTCGGGTCGAGCGCGAGGGCCGCGTCGAGCATCGCCTGCGTCGTCGCGAGGGGCGTGCGGAGCTCGTGCGACGCGTTGGCGGCGAAGCGGCGTTGGGTCTCGTACGAACGGTCGAGCCGGTCGAGCATGTCGTCGAACGTCGACGCGAGGCGTCCGAACTCGTCGTCGGGGCGCCCGGGCGCCGTCGTGGCGAGCCGTCGCCGGAACGACCCCGCGGCGCCGTGCTCGGCCTCGCGCGCCGCGGTCGCGAGGTGCTCGATCGGCCGGAGGAGGCGCCCGGCGACCACCCAGCTCAGCCAGACGCCGACGACCAGCGCGACGACGAACACGATCGACGACGTCGTCAGGAGCACGCGCAGGAGGTCGCTCTCACCCGAGATGGTGACCGCCGGGCGCAACTCGGCGGTCTCGGGGACGGGCAGCGTCTCGGGGACGGGCGGTGTCCCGGCGGCGGGCGGCGCCCCACCGGCGACCACGCCGGCGTCGGCCGAGGGCGCCCATGAGGCCGTCGGCGACGCGAGGTCGCCCGGCTCGACGCTCGACGTGCGCAGGGCGGTGATGCGGTAGTCGGGCACGAAGCGCATCACGAGGAGGACCGAGGCCACGATCGACAGGCCCACGACCGTCAGCACCGCGCTGAAGGTGACGGTGAGCCGGAGGCGCGCGCTGCCCCGGTGACGCAGCCCGCGCCTCCTGGTCCTGGTGGGTGTCGAGTCGACGCCGCCGGTCACGAGCCGGCCTCGGCGGCGATGCGGTAACCGCTGCCGGGGACGGTGTGGATCACCCAGGGCTCGCCCAGGCGTCGCCGGAGGTTCGAGATCGTGACCCGCACCGAGTTCGTGAACGGGTCGGCGTTCTCGTCCCAGGCCTTCTCGAGCAGCCGCTCGGCGCTGACCACGCCCCCGTCGGCCGCCAGCAGCACGCCGAGCACCGCGAACTCTTTGCGCGTCAGGTTCACGTAGCGACCGTCGCGGTACACCTCGCGACGGAACGGGTCGTAGCGCAGGTCGCCGCGGACCGTGACCGGCGGACGGGCCTGACGCGGGCGCCGGGCGAGGGAGCGCAGCCGGGCGATCAGTTCGGGGAACTCGAACGGCTTGACGAGGTAGTCGTCGGCACCGAGCTCGAAGCCGTCGACCTTGTCGCGGGTGCGACCGGCCGCAGTGAGCATCAGGACGCCCGGGCCGTCACCGGCGGCGGTCACCGAGGCGCAGACGTCGTCGCCGTGCGTGCCGGGCAGGTCGCGGTCGAGCAGGACGACGTCGTAGTCGTTCACCGCGATCGCCCGGAGGGCGGCGTCACCGTCGTGCACGACGTCGACGGCCATCGCGTGACGCTCGAGCACGCTCTGGACGGCTTCGGCGAGGTAGACCTCGTCCTCGGCGATGAGTACGCGCACGCTGGCTCCTGTTCGGGTCGAGGGGGACGGGATGCGAAAACCCCTCACCAGTGTGACATGTCGGATGTCACCGAAACGTAAAGATCGCCGTTTACGGGCTGGCAACGAGCCGTGCGGTGGTCTGGACCCCGTCGCCCGACGAGGGCGACGCCGTGACCGTCGGTCGCGGCCCGTGACCGTGAAAGACCAGGAGTCCTCTCATGCCCAGAACCCGTGGCACCCTCTTCGCCGCCCTTCCCCTGCTCGTCGTCGCCCTCGCCGGCTGCTCGACGGCCGCCGACGACCCCGCCGGGTCCGAGTCGCAGATCGCCGCCGACGCCCAGGCGTGGGATCTCGCGAACGCGAGCTGCCTCCGCGAGGCGGGCGTCGACATCGGCGACCCCTCGGGTGACGGTGGCGGCGTGGCGATCTCCCGGGGCGACGGTCTCGACATGGACGCCCTGCTGGCCGCCTCGGAGACGTGCCGGGAGTCGACGACCGACGAACTCGGCGAGCGCCCCGTGACCGCGTCCGAGAAGGAGAGCCAGGACGAGTTCGACGCGATTCTGCGCGAATCGGCCGAATGCGTGCGTGACGCGGGGTACGACGTGACCGACCAGCTCGACGGAGCCGGCGGCACGGACACGATGGACGACGTCCCCGAGGGCGTGCTCGAGGAGTGCGGCGCGTTCGGCAGCATGCCCACGACGGTGACCCGGTGAGCCCGTCACGCCGAGCCGTCGTCTGGTCGTCCGTCGCCGGCGTGGCCGTGGTCGGGGCCGCCGTCACCGCCGTGTTCATGGTCGGACCGCCCGGGGCGTCCCGTGCCGCCGACGCGGAGGTCGCGGCGGGCACGACGACGAGGCCCACCACGGCCGTGGTCGAACAGGGCACGCTGACCGGCACGACGACCAGGGCGGGCAGACTCAGCCGCCTCGACGGGCCCACGATCGCCGGGTCCGCACCCGGCACCATCACCTCGCTGCCGAAGGTCGGCGACGCCCTCTCGGCACGCAGCGAGCTCTTCCGGGTCGACGACGAACCGGTCACCGCGTTCGAGGGCGCCCTGCCGCAGTGGCGGGCGTTCGAGCAGGGCATGGCGAAGGGCCCGGACGTGCGACAGCTCGAGGACAACCTGAAGACCTGGGGGTACTTCCCGGGCACCCCGGACGACACGTTCGACCGGCGCACCGCGAACGCCGTCTCGGCCTGGCAGAAGGACACCGGCCAGGAGCGCACCGGGTCGATCGCCCGGGGTGCCCTGCAGTTCGTCACGGGGTCGTTCACGGTCAGCACCCTCACGGCGGCCGTCGGCGACGCCTCGGGCGGCGACCTGTACGACACGGCCCGCGACGACAAGGTCGTCTCGGTCGACCTGCCCGTCGGGTCGCCGCTGGCCGCCGTCGACGGGGTCGTCTCGGTCGCGCTGCCCGGTCACGGCACCGTTCCCGGGCGGGTGTCCGACGTGGGGGCGGCCGTGGCCGACGAGACCACGGGCAAGACGACGGTCCCCGTCACGGTGTCGCTCGACGATCCGGCGGCGGCCGGCGACCTGACCGACGCGTCGGTGCAGGTCGACTTCGTCTCGGAGGTGAAGGAGGACGTGCTGCACGTGCCGGTCCTCGCCCTGGGCGCGGCCGTCGACGACGGCTTCGTCGTCGAGGTGCTCCAGCCGGACGGCACGACGACGGCCGTGCCGGTCGAGGCCGGCCTGTTCGCCGGCGACCGGGTCGAGGTGACGGGCGACGTCCGTGCCGGCGACGAGGTCGTGGTGCCCGCATGAGCGCCGTGATCGAGCTGCACGACGTCACGCGCGAGTACGGCCGGCCCCCGACGACCGCGTTGTCGTCGGTGTCGCTGCGGATCGACCGCGGCGAGCTCGTCGCGATCGTCGGCCCGTCGGGATCGGGCAAGTCGACCCTGCTGAACGTCCTCGGCACGCTCGACCGCCCCACCTCGGGCACCGTGCTCGTCGACGGCGTCGACGTGGCCGAGCAGAACGACCGTGAGCTGTCGGCCCTGCGGGCGCACCGCATCGGGTTCGTCTTCCAGCAGTTCCACCTCAGCGAGGGCGTCAGCGCGACCGACAACGTCGCGAACGGCCTGCTCTACGCGGGCGTGCCGCTCCGGCAGCGCCGAGCACGAGCGCGGGAGGCCCTCGAGCGGGTCGGACTGGGGCACCGCCTGACCCACCGGCCGAACCAGCTCTCGGGCGGTGAACGGCAACGCGTCGCCATCGCGCGGGCCGTCGTGCACCGCCCGTCGCTGCTGCTGGCCGACGAACCCACCGGCAACCTCGACACGAAGGCCGGCGAGGGCATCGTGTCGCTGCTCGGCGAGCTGCACGCCGAGGGCACCACGATCGTCGTCATCACCCACGACGTCGAGCTCGCCGAGCGGTTGCCCCGGCGGGTGACGATCCGCGACGGTCACCTGGTGCACGACAGCGCGAGCCTCGCGGGGGTGACCGCATGAGCGCCTCCGAGACGCCCTCGCGCCTCCTCGGGTCGGACGTCGTGCGACTGGGGGTGTCGGGGCTGGCGTCCCGACCCACCAGGGCCGTGCTGTCGGCGCTCGGCATCGCGATCGGCATCGCCGCCATGATCGCCGTGGTCGGCATCTCGACGTCGAGCCAGGCGAAGCTCGCGGCGACCCTCGACGAGCTCGGCACGAACCTGCTCTCGGCCTCCCAGGGGAAGGACTTCTTCGGCGAGGCCGTCGACCTGCCCCTGACGGCGGGGGTGTCGGCCGGGCACACCGAGGGGGTGCGATCGGCCGCGACGACCGGCACGGTGGCCGACGTCGGCGTGTACCGCAACAGCGCGGTGCCCGCGGGCAACACGAACGGGATCACGGTGCGGTCGGCGTCACCCACGCTGCTGGACGTGCTCGAGGCCCGCGTGGCGAAGGGCGTCTGGCTGACCGACGGCATGGCGCGGTACCCCGTGGTCGTGCTCGGCGCCGAGGCGGCGAACCGGTTGGGCATCACCGAGCCGGGGCGGCACGTGATGATCGGCAGCACCGAGTACGTGGTGGCGGGCATCCTCGAGCCGGTGCCGCTGGCGGCCGAGATCGACTCGTCGGCGCTGATCGGTGAACGGGCCGCGGAGGCGTTGGCCGGTTCGCCCGTCCACCCGACCGCGGTCTACGTGCGGGCCGACCCCGCCCGGGTGCCACAGGTGCGCGACGTGCTCGCCCGGTCCATCCAGCCGCGGAGCCCGTCCGACGTGGAGGTGACGCGGCCGTCCGACGCGCTGGCGGCGCAGCAGGCCGCGGACCAGGCGTTCACCGGGCTGCTGGTCGGACTCGGAGGGGTGGCGCTGCTGGTCGGCGGCATCGGCGTGGCGAACACGATGGTGATCTCGGTGCTCGAACGGAGGCGCGAGATCGGGCTGCGGCGGGCGCTCGGGGCGACGCGGTCGCACATCCGGCAGCAGTTCCTGGCCGAGGCCCTGTTCCTGTCGCTGCTCGGCGGGGTGGCCGGGGTGCTGCTCGGCGTGGCGGTGACCGCGGTGTTCGCCGCTCTGCGGGGGTGGCCACCGTCGATCCCGCCGGTGGTGCTCGTCGCCGGACTCGTCGCGACGCTCGTGATCGGGGCGCTGGCCGGGCTGTGGCCCGCGGTGCGAGCGGCACGCACCCCGCCGACGGAGGCGCTGCAGTCGTGAGGCGGGCGCCTCACCACCAGAACGGTGCCTGCGGCCGGTAGGGCTCCTCGAGTCGGCGGACGTCGTCGTCGGTCAGCTCGACGTCCAGGGCGGCGACGGCGTCGGCGAGGTGGTGCGGCTTCGTCGCACCGACGATCGGGGCCGAGACGACGGGGTTCCGCAGCACCCAGGCCACGGCGACCTGGGCCATCGACACCCCGTGCTCGGCGGCGACCTGCTCGACGGCGTCGATGATCGGGCCGTCCTCGTCGACGTCGAAGGCCTTCGCGACCTCGTCGACGGCGGACCGCTCGGTGGTCGCCCCTCGCGGTCGGGTGAGCCGCCCCTTGCCCTGCGGCGAGTACGGCACGAGCCCGACGCCGAGGTCGGCGCAGAGCGGGATCATCTCGCGTTCCTCCTCGCGCTTCAGCAGGTTGTACTGGTCCTGCATGGTCGAGAACGGCGTCCAGCCGTTGACCACGGCGGCGGTCTGCATCTTCGCGAACTGCCAGGCGAACATGCTCGAGGCGCCCGTGTACCGGACCTTGCCGGCCCTGACCAGGTCGTGGAGCGCCTCCATCGTCTCCTCCACCGGGGTCTCGGGGTCGAAGCGGTGGATCTGGTACAGGTCGACGTGGTCCGTGCCGAGTCGCGTGAGCGAGGCGTCGATCTGCTCGAGGATCGCCTTGCGCGACAGGCCCGAGCCGCCGGGGCCGTCGTGCATGCGACCACTGACCTTGGTCGCCAGCACGACGTCCTCGCGGCGGGAGTACTCGCGCATCGCGCGGCCGACGAACTCCTCGCCGGTGCCCTGCTGGTAGACGTTCGCGGTGTCCCAGAAGGTGACCCCGAGCTCGACGGCCTGGCGGAAGAACGGTGCCGAGGCCGCCTCGTCGAGGGTCCACGAGTGGAGGCCCCGGGTGGGGTCGCCGTAGCTCATGCAGCCGAGGCCGATGCGGCTGACCTGCAGGCCTGTGGTTCCCAGACGGGTGTACTTCACGGTCGTGCCTCCTCGGCGTTCGGGGGTGGTGTGGTCTCCATGGTGGCGGAGGTCTCGGCGGCGTCGGTCACGCCGGGCGCGCGGCGGTGGAAGAGCGCGGCGATCGCCCAGGGGCCCGGCTCGAGACGCACCGCCATCTCGTCCAGCACCCGCGCCTCCTGCTCTCGGTCGCGCGTGAGGTCGGAGATCTCGCAGGAGGCGCGCCACCACGTCGCGAGACGGCTCACGATCCGGCCGCCTCGCGCGGTCCGCTCGCGACGTCGGGTCGGTCCGGCGCGTCGGCGCGGACGACCGCCGGGTCGGCCTGCGGTGCCGCCCAGCTGGCGAGGAGGCGGAGGCGCTCCTCGGTGGGCGATCCGGGCTCGGCGCTGTAGACGAGGAAGTTCAGGCCCGGGCGACCCATCGGCTCCATGGCCTCGTAGACCATGTCGAGCTGACCGACGACCGGGTGGTGGAAACGCTTCTGGCCCGACGTGTGGTGGCGCACCTCGTGGGCGCCCCAGCGCACCCGGAACTCGTCGCTGCGGGTGGACAGTTCGCCGATGAGGTCGTGCAGGGCGCGGTCGTGCGGGTCACGGCCGGCCTCGGTGCGCAGGATCGCGACGTTGATGTCGGCGGCGACCGACCACGACGGATAGAAGGCCTCGGCGAGCTCGCGGTGCAGGAAGACGAATCGGGCGAGGTTCACGGGCCGCTCGTCGAGGGCGTAGAGGTCGGAGTAGAGCGCACGGAAGAGCGCGTTCTCGGCCAGGACGTCCATGCGGCCGTTGCGGACGAACGCGGGCCCGGCCGTCACGGCGTCGAGCACGAGCTGCATGCTGCGCGAGACGGTCTCGGGCGGACGACGTCGCCGCCGGGCGCGCACGGGCGACTCGTTCGCGGCGCGGGCGAGGTCGGCCAGGTGCTCGCGTTCGGCGTCGTCGAGCAACAGGGCGGTGGCGAGCGAGTCGAGCACGACCTCGGACACCCCGCCGAGGCGCCCGCGTTCGAGCCGCGTGTAGTACTCGACGCTGACGCCCGCGAGCAGTGCCACCTCGCTCCGCCGCAGTCCGGGCACGCGGCGTCCGGGCCCGCCCGGCAGCTCGACCTGCTCGGGCCGCACCCGCGCCCGTCGGCTGGTCAGGAAGTCGCGGATCTCGCTCTCGGTGTCCATGCCCACGACGCTACGACAGGGGCGGGTCGCGGTGGGATGCCCTGGTGGGGCCTCCCTCGGTGATGACCACCACAGCATCCGACAAGCGCCGTACCGACCACGGTGCTGGTCATCACGCAGGGCGACACGGAGCATCGCACGAAGACCGCCCCTGGCCGACCACACCCCTCGGTAAGATCCGCACGTGCCTTCGACCCTCTACGAGCAGATCGCCGACGACCTGCGGCGGCGCATCCTGAGCGGCGACCTCGCGGTCGGCGACGACGTGCCGAGCGAGGGCGAGCTGGCCGAGCAGTGGCGCACCTCACGGGGGCCGATCCGCAACGCCCTCGCCGCCCTGCGCTCCGAGGGCCTGGTCGAGACCCGGCGCGGCCGCCCGGCGCGGGTCGTCGCGCGCAAGGCGCACCACCCGGTCGACGTGTCGATCCCCTTCACCAAGTGGGTGCGCGACGTCGGCGGCGAGCCCGGTGCCCGCACACAAGAGGTGTCGCTGCGCCGTGCCGACGACGACAAGGCCCGGTCGCTCGGCATCGAGCCGGGTGCCCTCGTGGTCGACGTCGTCCGGCTGCGACTCGTCGACGGCCGCCCGACCATGCTCGAGCGCCTGACCTTCATCGAGGAGGTCGGCCGCGTGCTGTTCGACGTCGACCTCGACACGGTGTCGATCACCGAGTACCTCGACTCGCGGGGCTTCGGCTACGCCGACATCGACCACGAGATCGACGCGGTCGCCGCCGACGAGCTCGACGCCGAGCTGCTCGGGGTCGAGCCCGGCACGCCGATCCTGCGGCTGCACCGCATCACGCGCGGCCCCGACGGCCGCACCTTCGAGGCCTCGGACGACCGGTACCGCAGCGACATCGTCCGCTTCACCGTCTCGGCGTCGGGCCGGGCCCGCGAGGGCGACCACTTCATCCGCGCGATCGGCCCCTGAGCGACGCCCACCCGCGTCCGCACCCGCGTCCGCGTCCGCGTCCGAGGACGCAGGAGGCGCGGCGCGGCCCCCGCAGGCCGCCACCGCGCCCGGTCACTCGGGTCGGACGCCCACCCGCACCGACCCGCCCGCGGCAGCCGCCGCGATCCCGGCGTCGAGGTCACGCAGGGCCGCCGTCTCGCCCACGAGCCCGTCGAGCGGCCAGGCCGCGTGCCGCTCCTCGACGAAGCGGACGGCGTCGACGAGGTGCCGCGGGGCGTAGTTGTGCACGCCGCGGACGGTCACGAGTCGTCGGACGACGCTCTCGGCGTCGAACGGCACCGCGGGGGCGGGGAAGACGCTGCCGACCAGCACGGCCACGCCGCCGACGCCGAGCTCGGCGAGCGCCGAGGCCACCGCGTGAGGCGACCCCGAGGCCTCCACGGCGACGAGCGGGGCACCGCCCGCGACGGAGAACGCGGTGCCGAGGCCGTCGTCCGAGTCGGGGGCAGCCGTCGGGTCGACCGTCGCGACCGCCCCGAAGCGGACGGCGAGCCGCCGGCGGGCGGGATCGGGGTCGACGACGACGACCCGGGCCCCGGCGTCGGTGGCCAGCGCGGTCGCCGTGAGGCCGATCAGCCCGGCTCCCGTGACGAGCACCACGGCGCCGTCGAGGGGCACGATCGCCGCGGCGGCGTCGAGGGCCGCCACGGCCGTCGCCGTGCCGCACGACACCGGGGCCCACAGCCCGGCGGGCAGGTCGGCCTCGACCGGGACGATCGCCGTGCCCGACCGCACGTGCACGTGCGTGGCGAAGCCGCCGCTCAGTTCCCACCCCGTGACGAGCCGCTCGTGACCGTACTTCCGCACCGACCCGCACTTCTGCGGCAGGTCGCGTCGGCAGGTCGCGCAGTCACCGCACGACACGGTCAACGACCAGACGACGCGCTGCCCGACGGCGAGCGGCGTCCCGTCCACGGCCACCGCCCCCGGCCCGAGGGCGACCACGCGGCCGACCTGTTCGTGGCCGAGCACGAGCGGCGCGGGTGCGGTCCGGTCACCCCGGGTGGTGTGCACGTCCGAGCCGCAGATCGTCGCCAGCTCGACCTCGACGAGGGCGTCGCCGGGCGCGAGCACGACCGAGGGCACCGCGACGGCCTCGTGCGGACGATCGGGCTCGAGCCACACCATGGCGGTCGGGGCCGGGTCGAGGGGCAGCGCGGCCGGGGAGGCGACGGGCGTCGGGGAGGCGACCCGCGCCTCCTGGTCCGTCGTCCGCGGCGGCACTGCCGTCCGCGGCAGGGCGGTGGTCACGCGACCGCGGTCGTCGACGCGCCGGCGGCCGCGACCCCGGCGAAGGCCGGCAGCCCGACGAGGTCGCGGACGCTGTCGAGCACGACGTCGGCGCCCGCGGCGAGCAGCTGCTCGCGGGTGTGGGCGCCGGTCGTGACGCCGACGACGAGGCCGGCCCCGGCGGAGCGCCCCGAGAGGACGTCGCTGACGGTGTCGCCGACGACCGCGACGGCGGCGACCGACGACGCACGGGTGCGCAACAGCGCGGTCAGCACGAGGTCCGGCGCCGGGCGTCCACGGCCGGCGTCGACGGGAGAGAGGGCGGCGTCGACCGTCCAGCCGAGGGCGTCGAGCAGGCGGTCGCGCGTGACGGGCGAGAAGCCCGTGGTCAGGACGACCGACACCCCGGAGGCGCGGAGGGCGTCGATCACGTCGCCCGCGCCCTCGATCGGCTCGACTCCCGACTCGTCGACGAGCTCGCCGTAGGCCACCTCGAACTCGTCGTTCGCCCGCTGCGCGAGCACCTCGTCGCCGCCGGTGAGGTGCCGGAAGACCTCGATCTTCGAGCGGCCCATGGTGTCGCGGACGTACTGCAGGGCCTCGTCGCGGCTCAGCGTCGGGCCGAGGTCGACCCGGTCGGCGACGCGGGCGAAGGCCTGCTCGACCACGCCGTCGTCGACGACGGTCGTGCCGGCCATGTCGAGCACGACGAGCTCGATCGGGGTCACGGCCTCGGGGGCGGGGGTGCCGGACGGGGTGGTGACGGTCGTGGTGCTCATGCGGTGAGGCTCTCTGTGAGTGGCGAGGTGAGTGGCGAGGTGAGGGGCGAAGAGACGGTCGAGGTGACGGTCGAGGTGGGTGCGGCGGGGTCGAGCGCCCGGTCGCGCCCGCCGTCGAGGTGCGCCCCGACGACGTGCTCGGCGAGCCCGAGCCCGGTGGTCATGCCGATGCCGGTCGAGACGACCGTGACGAGCACGCCGGGCGCGACCTCGTCGACGACGAACTCGTCGCGGCCCGAGGCGTAGACGCCCTGCCACCGCTCGGTGACGACCGGCTCGGCGCCGAACAGCACGCGGAACTCGTCGAGGAAGGCGTCGGCGATCCGCTCGTCCTGGAACGGCGCGATCGCGGCGCCCTTCCGGTGGCTGTCGCCGACGATCACCGACCCGTCGGGCAGCTGCGTGTACATCTGGTTGAGGTCCATCGCGGCGAGGTCCGGGCGCTCGGCGTGCAGTCGGGACCGCACCGCCTCGGCCGCACCCGTGCCGGCGAAGGCGCTGTAGCGGATCAGCGACCAGCCGGTCAGCAGCGGGGCGACGAGCGGTCGGACGAGGTCGGCCCGCACCCGCAGCATGTCGAGGCCGCACCGCTCGAGGGCGTGTCGGTCGGCGAGGTCGGGCAGCAGCTGGTCGAGGTCGTGGTTGGTCGCGACGACGACCGTCCCGGCGTCGATCGGGCCGCGGCTCGTCTCGACGCGTCCCGACGAGACCGACCCCACGGAGGTGCGGGTCAGGAAGCGCACCCCTCGCGTCTCGAGGTGCCGGCGGATCGCGTCGGCCGCCTCCCTCGGGTCGACCTGCAGGTCGTACGGGAGCAGGGCGCCGCCGACGACCGCACCGGGAGCGACCGGGGCCAGCGACGACAGCTCGGCCGCGTCGAGCCGCTCGATCTCGGGCCGGTCTCCCAGCACGCGGTCGGTGCGGGCGAGGGCCAGCTCGTCGAGCAGGTCGAGCTCGTCGACGTGTCGGGCGGCGACCAGCGTGCCGCGCCGGGACAGCCAGAAGCCGGCGTCGCGGGCCAGCCGCAGCCAGAGCTCGCGGGCGGCGAGGGCATGCCGGCGGGCCTCGCCGCTCTGCGGGGTGAGGCAGAGGTGGCCGAAGTTGCGCACCGTCGAGCCGCCGATCACCGCCGAGCGGTCGACGACCAGCACCGAGAGCCCCCGGTCGACGGCGGCGAGGGCGGCACCGAGGCCGACGATGCCCGAGCCGACGACGACCACGTCGTGCGGTGCCGCCGCGTGCCCCGCGGCCGGGGTCGGGGCCGCGGCGTGACGGGCCGCGCCGGGGGCCGTGTGGTGTGTCGCGGTCATCGGAAGACCCTCCGCATCCAGATGGCGAGCCCCTCGACGGCCAGGACCGTGACGAGGATCATCAGCACGATCGCCGTGACCGTCCCGTAGTTCGAGCCCTGGCTGGCGTTCAGCAGGTAGTAGCCGACTCCCCCGGCACCGACGATGCCGAGCAGCGTCGCGGCCCGCAGGTTGGTGTCGAGCATGTAGAAGGTGTGGCCGATCAGGGCGCGGGTGCCCTGCGGCAGGGTCGCTCCGGCGTACACCTGCACGCGACTCGCCCCGGTGGCCGAGAGGGCGCGTTCGGGGCCGGGCGAGACCTCCTCGAACGAGTCGGCGAGCAGCTTGCCGAGCAGCCCGACGCCGCCGAGCGCCAGGGCGAGGGTGCCGGCCTGCGTGCCGAGCCCGGTGACGACGATCAGCACGATGGCGAGGATCACCTCGGGCACCCCGCGGATGCCGACGAGCAGCAGGCGCATGCCGCTGCGCACCCCTCGGCTCGGGGCGACGTTGCGGGCCGCGAGCGACCCGACCACGATCGAGGCGACGAGGGTCAGCACGGTCGCGGCCAGCGCGATGGCGATCGTCTCGCCCATGGCGGCGACCATCGTCGACGCCTCGTAGCTGCCGAACGACGGCGGCCAGAACTGGGTCGCCACGGCGGGCACCTTCGCCCAGACGGTGACGAGGTCGGACCAGGCGATGTCGCAGACGGCGATGCTCGCGACGACCACGGCGACCGCGAGCCACCCCCACGAGACGTCGCGTCGACGGGCGCGGTCCCACGGGCGGCGGAGCGCGGACTCGACGGTGGTGATCGCGGGACGCGACGGGGCGGGGTGACCGGCACCGCGCCTCCTGGTGGCCCGTCGGACGACGCGGTCGCCGAGACCGCGGCCGGTCGGCGCGATGCCGAGCATGGCGGCGCGGACGCTGCTCGAGACGATCTCCATCACGACGCAGAGCACGAAGATGACGAGGGCGTAGCCGAGGCCGAGCCCGTAGTCGAGCGACTTGAAGGCGAACGACATCTCCATGCCGAGGCCGACGACCCCGACGTAGCCGAGGATCACGCTGCCGCGGAGGTTGATGTCGTTGCGGTGCAGGACGGTCGCCACCCACGACGGCAGCACCTGGGGCAGCACGCCGGCGGTGAACTGCTGCAGGCGGCTGCCCCCGGCGGCGCGGATCGCGGTGCGCGGACCCTCGTCGATCTGCTCGATCGCGTCGGCGAACAGCTTCGAGATCATGCCGACCGAGTGCAGGCCGATGGCGAGGATGCCGGGCAGGGTGCCGAGCGAGAAGAGCAGCACGAACACCATGGCGAGCACGACGTCGGGCACGGCCCGGGCGAGCACCGTGACGAAGCGGGCGGCCGCGCGCCAGCCGGGGCCGGGGGTCGTGTTCGAGGCCGCGAGCACGGCGACCGGCACCGACAGGACGGCGGCGAGCAGGGTGCCGCAGATCACGAGGCCGAGGGTGAGCGCGGTGAGCTGCAGCAGCTCGCCGAGCGGGGGGAACTCGATCGCCCCGACGCGGCCGAAGAACCGCTCGGCGTTGGCCCAGCTCTGCAGCATCCGCGCCGGGTCGATGTCGACGCTGCGCAGCGCCACGAGGCTCGCGACCAGCAGGGCGACGAGGGTGAGGCCGGCCGCGACGCGCTCGGGCGAGACCCGGCGACGAGGAGGCGCGGTGACGGGAGCGGGGGCCGCCCCGGTCGTGCGCGGGCGCTCGGTGACGGCGGTCATCGGACGGCGTCCCCGGCGAGCTCGAGCTCGATGGCTGCCATCTGGTCGGTGCTCGTGGCGACGCGGCCGTAGATCTCCATCACCTGGGCCTTCGACAGGCCCTCGGTCTCGGTGTCGAGCACGACCCGGCCGTGGCGCAGGCCGACGATGCGGTCGGCCCACGAGAGGGCGAGGTCGACCTGGTGCAGGCTGCAGATCACGGTGAGCCCCTCGTCGGCGGCGATCTCGCGGATCAGCGCCATCACCTGGTCGCTCGACTCGGGGTCGAGCGAGGCGACCGGCTCGTCGGCGAGCAGCACCTGGGGACGCTGCATCAGGGCGCGGGCGATGGCGACGCGCTGCTGCTGGCCGCCCGAGAGGGTGTCGGCGCGCTGGTAGGCCCGGTCGAGCAGGCCGACGCGCTCGAGCCGGGCGAGCGCCTCGGCCTTCGCGGCCCGGCCGTACGACCAGAGCCCGAGGCGGGGCCCGCGCACGGTGGCGAGCGAGCCGGTCAGCACGTTCTCGAGCACGGTCAGCGACGGCACGAGTTCGAACTGCTGGAAGATGAACCCCACCTCGCTGCGCAGCCGCCGCAGCGCCCGCCCGGTGAGCTCGGTGACCTCGCGACCGAGCACCGTGACGCGGCCGTCGGTCGGCCGTTCGAGGCCGTCGACGTGGCGCAACAGGGTGGACTTGCCCGAGCCCGAGAGGCCCAGCAGCACGACGACCTCGCCGCGTCGGACGCTGATCGAGGCGTCGTCGAGCGCGAGGGTCTCACCGAAGCGCTTGGTGATGCCCTCGAGCCGGACGACGGTCTCGGCGGGGGCGGTGTGCGGGTTCATGTTCGTCTCCGGTTCGTCGTGCTCGGACCCGGGGACGTCGCCGGGACCCCCACGCGTGCGCGAGGGTCCCGGCGGGTTCCCGGGGTGGGGAGGTGCTACGTCGTGCGGGTCAGGCCTTGCACTGCGACGCGTTCGTCTTCTCGCAGATGTCGCGGATCTGGTCGTAGTACGCGTCGTCGACCGGCGTCGTCTGGAAGAAGACGCTGCGGAAGCCCTCGCTGTCGGCACCCTCGATGCCCGCGGCGACCATGTCGTCGGCGGTGACGTTCGAGAGGATGTCCTTGAGCTGGGCCTTGACGTCGTCGGGCAGCGAGTCCGACTCGACGATGGGCGCGCCGGGCACCATCTGCTCGTCGATCATCTCGACGGCGTCGCTCTTGGCGACCTCGCTGTCCTCGGCGAAGCCGGCGTCGCACTCGGTGCCCTCGCCGACCTTCTGCACGCTGACGTCGTGCTTGCCCGCGAAGACCGGGGTGATGTCCTTCTCGGGGTCGATGCCGGCCTCGAGCAGCGCGTAGCTCGGGAAGAGGTAGCCCGACGTCGACGACGGGTCGACGAAGCAGATCTTCTTGCCCTTCATGTCGGCGATCGACGTGATGTCGCTGCCCTTCGGCACGATGGCCTGCGAGTAGTAGCCGGGCTCCTGGCCCTCGGCCGTGGTGATCGACGAGATCGGGGTGAGCTCGGCACCGTTGTTCGTGGCGGTGACGTAGGTGAAGCCCGAGAACGAGGCGACGTCGACCTGGCCGGCGATGCTCGCCTCGATCAGGGCCGCGTAGTCCGTCGACTCGTGGTACTCGACCGTCTTGCCGGTCTCCTTCGCGATGTAGTCCATCAGCGGCTGGTAGTTCGTCTCGGTGTCGACCGAGTCGGGCACGACGCCGAAGACGAGGGTGCTGTCGTCGACCG